>Ga0105044_10000766_pt1 | contig 40747 bp, 25 predicted proteins | sample MAT01_FD_78092 | JGI IMG/M metagenome (GOLD analysis project Ga0105044, IMG submission 78092) | Freshwater microbial communities from Lake Fryxell liftoff mats and glacier meltwater in Antarctica - MAT-01 | ecosystem: Environmental > Aquatic > Freshwater > Ice > Liftoff microbial mat | place...
CTGCAAATAATTGCGTTGCCATACTGCATAGTCGGCATACTGCAATGGTAAATCCGGAAGAATGGCCGCACGGCTTTCTAAATAGGAATTGTACAATTCCACCACTTCTCTTACAATGATGGAAATCGACCAGGCATCGGATGCGATGTGGTGCATCGTTACTATCAATATATTTTCTTCCGGTGATAGCCGGATTAATGTGCCTCGTACCGGGTAATCATTGGAAAGATCGAAGGGAGTTTGGGTTAAGTTATCTATGTATAATTTTAAAGCATCTGCGTTTTTTGAATAAGCTGTACCATCTGTCAAACTTAACTGCCAGTCTCCTTTCGGCTGCACGAATTGGTGCCCATTGCCGTTTACCTCACGTATTACCGTACGCAATATTTCATGACGGTCGATGATGGTTTGTAAGGCATGCAATAAAGCCTCCTTATTCAATTCGCCCTTAAAGCGTAGTATCACCGGGAAGTGATATTGAACGCTTCCTTCTACCTGATCAATAAACCAAAGGCGCTCCTGACTGAAGGACAAGGGAATTAATTCCGGCCGCTGCTGTATGATAATGGCCGGGATTAACAATCCTTTCTTTTGCTTTTCAATATGTGTGGCAAGTGTAGCGACGGTGGAATAAAAAAACAAATCCTTTATTGCGAGTTCAATTTCCATTTCGTTGCGGATGGCTGAAACCACCTGCATTGCCATCAGTGAATGGCCACCAAGTTCAAAGAAATTATCGTTGATCCCGATCCTTTCGAGTAGCAATAGCCCTTTCCAGATGCGTACCAAATCTTCTTGAATGGATGTAAAGGGAATAATGTATTGGGTTGTAAGCAAACCGCTACAATCCGGCTCTGGCAAAGCTTTTCGGTTTACTTTCCCATTGGCAGTTAAAGGAAATCTTTCCATGGCTACCCACTTTGCCGGGATCATATAATCAGGTAACTTTTCTTTTAAATAAGCTATTATTGCGTCTTTACTAAATTCGCTTCCGGAAATAACATAGCCTACTAAATTTTTGTTACCTTGTTTATCTTCTGTTACAGTTACGATCGATTGCTGAATCAGACCACTGGCTTGTAATGCCTGTTCAATCTCTCCCAGTTCTACGCGGTATCCACGAATCTTTACCTGCTCATCTACCCTACCCAAATATTCCAGGTTACCATCCGGCAGCCAACGCCCAAGGTCACCTGATTTATACAATCTGGCTCCACGCACTGTACTGAATGGATCGCTTATAAATTGTTGCTTTGTTAAGTCAGGAAGGTTGAGGTAACCTCTCGCAAGACCTGTTCCACCAATACAGATTTCTCCTGCTGCTCCCTCTGGTACTAATTGATTCCGATCGTTTAGCAAATAAATAACGGTATTGGCAATTGGCTTACCGATTGGGGGTATAGCATGCTCACCACTAATCAACTCGTAGTAACTGGTCACCACTGTGCTTTCTGTTGGACCGTAATTATTTACCAGTTTAAAATACTGCCGCTGTGTTTCAACAGCGGGCAATTTATCCCCACCCGTTAACAGGTATTTCAGCCCGATTCTTTTATCAGCAATTTCATTTATCAAACCTGGAATAAGCGCCGTAGCAATAAAACTATGGGTGATATTCTGCTTCCTTAATTGTGCTACCAATTTTGATGGGTTCAGCCTGGTATCATCATCCACTAAATACAAACCTGCACCAAAGGCAAGGTATGGCCACAGCTCCCATCCGAAGGCATCAAATCCAATTCCGGCCATAGCTGTTGCCCGGCTTTTATCCGTTACCTGGTATGCATCCTTATGCCAAAAAATAAGATTCGCCAGGGCCTGGTGTTCAATCATAACACCCTTGGGTTTACCCGTAGAGCCCGACGTATAAATCACATAAGCCAATTGACGGGCCCCGATTGTTATCTTCAGATTATCAGCAGGCTGACTAACCGAGGTTGAAATAATTGCATCCGCATCAACCAACTCAACGTTTGGTAACCTGGGCAAAGCCAGCCCAATATCTTTGGTGGTTAATACAATCTTTGCTCTGGCATCATCCAGCATAAAACCAATTCTATCGGCTGGGTATGCAGGATCTATTGGCACATAAGCACCGCCTGCTTTAAGGATACCCAGTAAGGATGTCACGAGAATAATGCTTCGGTTCATACAAACCGGCACAAGGCTTTCCTTCCCTACACCCTTGCTAGTTAAATATTGGGCTATACTATTTGCTTTTTGATTGAGTTCATGATAAGTCAATGATACCTCTTCAAATACCAGCGCAACTGCAGCCGGATTTCTTTTCACTTGTTCTTCAAAAAGATGTACGATTGTTTTATCGTGAGGAAATGATTTTTCAGTATTATTTAGTTCTGTAATCAAATGATTGACTTCTGCATCCTTCAACATTTTCAATTCACCGATGTGTCGATTCGGTGTACTTAAAATCGATTCCAATAAATTATTGAAATGATTGGCCATTCTCAGGATGGTTGTCTCCGAGAAAAGATCGGTGCAATACTCTATCACAAGGTTAAGCCCATGGATGGTTTCTGTTACAATAAAACTCAATTCGAATTTGGATGCATACTTACCCGTTATTATCTCCCTTGACAATTCCAACCTACCCAACCGAAGGTCGTCCAATTCTACTACAGGTTGTAATGCAAACACCACCTGGAACAATGGCGTTCGGCTCATATCTCGTTCTTTAACCACGAGTTTAACCACTTTTTCAAAGGGCACTTCCTGATGGTCATATCCATCAAGCGTTGTAATTTTTACCTGTTTCAGTAAATTCTTAAAAGACATTTCGCCCTCCAGCTCACTTCGAATGGCCAATGTATTTACAAAAAAACCAATCAGCCCTTCTGTTTCCTGATGCTGCCTGCCTGCTATCGGCGTGCCCACACAGATATCCGTTTGCCCGCTGTAACGATAAAGCAATACATTGAACGCGGCGAACAGGGTCATGAACAGCGTGGCTTCCTCCTGTTGACTAAAATCCTGCAAACGACCTGCTAATTTTTTGTCAATACTCACCACCGCTACTGCACCATTTGAACTTTGGAGTAGTGGTCTTTGATAGTCGGTAGGCAGTTGCAATGTTGCTACCGCATCCAGTTTTTCTTTCCAGTAATTTTGTTTTCTATCCCAGGCATCGCCTTTTAAATGGGTTCTTTGCCAAATGGTAAAATCGGCATATTGAATGGGCAGCACCGGCAACGCTACCGCCCGGTTTTCGACTGCTGCATTGTATCCTTCGGCAAGTTCATTCATTAAAATAGAAGCAGACCAACCGTCGGATGCGATATGGTGAAGCGTAACCACCAGTATATTTTCATTGTGGCCAGCAATTAATAAAGTTGCCCGAAGCATGTAATCCTTCGACAAATTGAACGGCGACTCGATTAGCTGGTTGATTAATTGATGCAACCCTGCTTCATCCTCCTGGTAGCTGGAAACATCTGTAAGGGATAAACGCCATTGACCAGCAGGCTGCACAATTTGGTACCCTTTACCTGCTTCCGTGACAATCATTGTACGGAGCACCTCGTGGCGGTTTACGACTTGTTGTAGAGCACCGTCCAATGCAATAACATCCAATTCACCTTTTAACCTTAACACTGCGGGGATGTGGTACTGCAGGCTGCCGTCCATTTGGTCGATAAACCACAACCGCTCCTGGCTAAAGGATAGGGGAATGTGTTCGGGTCTATTCTTTACTTCAATTGATGGCAGCTTCGCAATGCCGGTTTTTCCGGCTTAGTATTTTGCCAGCAAAGCAATGGTTGGGTGAATGAACAATTGTTTAATGCTCAATTCTATGGATAATGCTTTACGGATAACCGACACCACCCGCATTGCCAACAACGAATGACCGCCCAGCTCAAAGAAATTATCATGTAGGCCTATCTGTTCCTTCTTTAGTAATTGTTGCCAGATGCTTGCCAATTGTGCTTCCAATGCTGTGGTGGGGGCTGTATAGGTCTTAACCAAACGGGCAGTGTCAGTTGCATCGGGTAATGCCCGTTTATCAATTTTACCGCTGGCCGTTAATGGCAGTGTATCCAGTTGTACCCAGCTAACTGGTACCATGTAATCCGGAAGCTGCTCCCGTAAAATAGTTGTCAAAGACTGTTGATCAATTGGACTTTCGGCTACCAAATAGCCAATTAAATTATTGTTGCCCTCACTGTCCGTTTTGGCAATTATTACGCAGTCTCTTATTTGATCTTGTTTCCGAAGTACTATTTCAATTTCACCCAATTCTACCCGGTTGCCACGAATCTTTACCTGGTCGTCTATACGACCCAGATAGACGATATTGCCATCTTCCAGCAGGCGGCCATAATCGCCTGTGCGGAATATTTTTGCGCCTTGTTGCTGTCTGAATGGATCATTGATAAAACGTTCTGCGGTTAATGCCGGCAGGTTGAAATACCCCTGTGCTACCTGTATTCCTCCTACACCTATTTCGCCTGTAACTCCTTGTGCTACGAGTTGCTGCTGTTCATCCAGCAGGTACAGCGAAGTATTGGAAATGGGTTTGCCTATCGGCACCTGTTGATGTTGTGGCCCTGTTGATTTCCTGAATGAAATACTAGTATCATAACAACTTACATCTGCCGTTACTTCGCTGCTGCCATAAATATTTAACAGCGTATGATTGGTTGCGGGAAACTGCTGGTAAAAAACTTTTACCAATTCATACGATAAAGCTTCGCCACTGCTTGTCCAGTATTTTAAAAGCGGTAAATTACTGCTGTCTTCCTGTAATTTATTCAGCAATGTTTTTAATAAGGATGGCACTAATACCCAGCGGGTAATCTTTTGTTTTGATAATTCATCAATCAGCAAATCCAAATCCAGCAATGTTTCTTTCGGAAAAATTACTGAAGGAATACCGGCGCACAGGGCACCAAATAATTCCCAGATATGATCCACAAAACCGATTGAGGTTTTGATCGCATTTTTTTCATTCGGTTCAAAGGGATAGCTTTTGTACATCCACTCCAGCCGGTTGATGATACCTGCATGGCTGAGCAGTACTCCCTTTGGACGACCAGTTGATCCCGAGGTATAAATGATGCAGGCAGGACCTTCTTCACCTTTTACGATCGTTGGTTTTGTTGATGGATAGCTTCCGACTAATTCATCATCTACACAAACCCCTTTTGCATTTGTATTTATAGAAAAGGAAGATGCAAATGCTTTGTTGGTAAGCAGTATGGTGGCCTTGGTATCTTCCAGTATATAGTTGATTCTTTCTTCCGGGTAAGCAGCATCGATGGGAACATAGGTGCCCCCGGCCTTTAAGATTCCGAGTATGCCGGTCACCATCGCTGCACTTCGATTCATGCATATTGGCACAACGTCACCCATCTGCACATTTTTATTGCGCAGACAATTTGCCAACTGGTTGGAGCGATCATTCAATTGCTGGTAAGTCAGGGTGTCTGTTTCAAATACAACGGCCACCGATTGTGGTGTTGAGGATGCCTGCGCTTCAAAAAGATCAACCAATGTTTTGGCAGATTCGTAGACCGTTGTTGGGCCGCTTAAAGTATGGATGATATCCCTTTGCTCTGCTTTTGAAAGCATTGGCAGTAAACCTATCTTTTGTTGGGGTGATTGTACGATGGCTGTCAGCAAATTTTTATAATGGCCAATCAGCCGGCTGATCGTATTTACCTTGAATAGATCTTTACAATATTCTACCGAACATTGAAGGCCGTTAGCCGTTTCCGTTATATAAAAAGTAAGGTCAAATTTTGAAGTATGGTTTTCCGGTACTTCTTCTGAAAGCGTTAATCCCGGCAATGCCAATTCCGGTACATCCGGTGTGTTTTGCAATATAAACATTACCTGGAATAAAGGGCTGCGGCCGAGGTCTCTGTCCTTTATTACTGCTTCCACCACTTTTTCAAAAGGCGCTTCCTGGTGCTCATAAGCATCCATGGTAGTGTTTTTTACTTCTGCCAACAGTGTGGTAAAAGTATCTGCTGCATTTACAGTTGTTCGCAGGGCAAGCGTGTTTACAAAAAAACCAATCAGGCCTTCTACTTCTTCCTGCTGTCTGCCGGCTATGGGTGTGCCCACGCAAATATCCTGCTGACCACTGTAACGATATAGCATCACTTTAAATGCAGCAAGTAAGGTCATGAATAAAGTGGTGCGTTCCTGCTGACACAACTGTTGTATGCCCTCTGTTAATATTTTCGGAATTACAAATTCTACCAACGTTCCCTTTGAACTTTGAACAAAGGGTCTTGGAAAATCGAAAGGCAACTCTAATGGTTCTATGTTGCTTAGTTTATTTTTCCAGTAGCTGATTTTATGCTCTAAAACAGAACCTTGTAAATGATTACGCTGCCAGACTGCATAATCGGCATACTGAATTTTAATCGGTAACAAATTGGGGGAACGATCTTGCAAGTAAGCTGTATAAAATTCGACCACCTCTTTAACTATAATGTGGACGGACCAGCCATCAGAAGCGATGTGATGCAATACAACCACCAATACAGCCTCATCATGTGTAAGGTTTATCAATGTGGCACGCATCATATAGTCGTTCGTCAAATCAAAGGGTTCGCTGATCAGTTCAAGAATAAATTTATCCAGCGCCTCCGGCTCATTTTTCAGATCCGATCGATCTGCGATGTTAAGTCTCCATTCAATGTTATTTTTTATTAGTTGAGAATAGACATCCTCATTTTCTATAATCACCGTGCGCAATACCTCATGCCGGTTTACAATACTTTGCAAAGCATGCTCCAACACCTCTTTATTTACTTTCCCTTTTAATTTCAGTACTTTCGGGAGGTGATATTGACTGCTACCTTCCAATTGGTGAATAAACCGAAGGCGTTCCTGTGAAAAAGACAAGGGAATCGCTGTTACTTTATTGCGATCAAATTTCGTGATAACAGCTATAGGGGAATCCTTTTTCTGGTAAGCATAGTTTTTAAAATAATGAATCAACAAAGGTTTATTGGCCTTCAACTCTTCCAAGAATGACTGATCAATTTTACTCCCCTTTTTAACCTGTACAGACAAGGCTCCTTCAGAAAATGAAACATTAACCTCGTGGTCATTTGCCTTCTCTAATAAACACATTATTCTGTAAAGACTAAATTCAGACATACTTATTTTTTAATCAAAAGGATTTATATCTAAAATTCTATACTTTCGTAATCTCCAGATTTCGCCTGAGCATTCCGTTGAATTAACCGGATATAATTGGCCAATTCTTCCAACGTTTCCACTTCAAAAAAAGTTCTGATCGTGAGTGTAACCCCAAATGTTTTTTTGATGGATGCTACCAACCGCATTAACAACAATGAATGCCCGCCAAGTTCAAAGAAATTATCGTGAACGCCTACCCGATCTATTACCAATATTTCTCTCCATATCGCAGCGAGGCTGAACTCTATTTCATTGCGGGGAGCTACAAACTGATTATTCAACAATAAGGTAACATCCGGCGATGGTAATGCACTTTTGTTTACTTTACCATTTGACGTTAAAGGAATATTGTCCAGTTGTACCCACAAGCCTGGCACCATATATTCCGGCAGACTTATCTTAAGATAAGCCAGTGCCTTTTCTTTTGTAAAATTCATTTTTGGCACTACATAAGCCACCAGTCGTTTATAACCCTCCTTATCCCTGTGCACAATGACGACTGATTTACTAACCATTTCACTTTTTTGAAGCACGGTTTCAATCTCCCCCAACTCAATACGGTAGCCTCTTATTTTCACTTGTTCGTCTAATCTTCCAAGGTATTCAATACTTCCATCCGGAAGCCACCGACCAAGATCTCCGGTGCGATACATATGTTCGTTCGGAGTATTGCCAAATGAATTCTTTAAAAACTTTTCAGCAGTTAGTTCCGGCTGATTTAAATATCCCCGGGCCAAACCGGCTCCTGTGATATATAACTCTCCGCCCACACTAATTGGCACGGGTTGTTGATTGGCATCCAAAATATAAGCACCTAAAGTCGGGATAGGTTTACCAATAATACTTTTGGAACCCAGCGCAAGTTGCGGGTCGATTGATTGATAAGTAACATGTACCGTAGTTTCTGTAATTCCATACATATTTACCAGTTTGCAATTGGGATACAACTGCATCCAGGACGCCAACTTCGCCGGGTTAAGCGCTTCGCCACCAAATATCACATACCGGACGGATAAGGCTAGCATCTTCTCCGCCAGCACTTCCTGTAATATATAAAACGATGAAGGCGTCTGATTTAATACTGTAACTTTTTCCGCCAAAAGTAACTCAGCAAACTGCATCAGATCTTTCGTAAGGTGGCCGGGAACAATTACCATTCGCCCACCATAGAAAAGAGCCCCATACATTTCCCAAACAGAAAAATCAAAACTGAAAGAATGAAAAACTGACCACACATCGCTATCATTAAAATCAAATAAGGGCGAATCCGTTTTAAACAAACGCACCACATTCCTGTGTTCGATTAATACGCCTTTTGGTTTTCCGGTAGAACCGGAAGTATAAATAACATAGGCCAGTTGATTGGGCGTAATCTTAATACCTGGCACTAACAATGACTCTTTACCAATGAGCGCCCATGCCGTATCAATTGCTAAAAAATAAATAGGCGAAAAACCAGGCAATTGTGGCATGCAAGTACTGCTGGTTAGTACCACAGTGGCCCCGGTATCTTCCAGCATGAATGCAATTCTTTCCTGTGGATATTCAGGATCAATTGGTACGTATGCTGCTCCGGCTTTTAAGACCGCAATCATTGCAATGATGATTTGAATGGAACGTTCCATACAAATTGGAACCAGCGATTCGGCAACAACCCCTTGCTTAATCAGATAATTTGCTAACTGGCTGGATCGATCATTCAACTCCTGATAGCTGAGCATTTCATTGCCGAAAACAACTGCAGTATTACCCGGCACTTTTGCTACCTGTTCTTCAAACAACGCTACAATATTTTTATCTGTTGGATATGAAACCTCGCTGCAATTAAATGTGGTCAGCAACTGTTGCGCTTCCACTTCGGTGAGCATAGGAAGCAGTCCGATGGGCTGTTGTGGATTATTCACCACCGAATGCAGGATTATTTCAAAATGATTTACCATTTGACGGATCGTAGCTGTCGTGTAAAGGTCCGTGCTATATTCTACCGTTAGTTGTAAGCCGTCACTGGTTTCAGCTACAAAAAAAGTGATATCAAATTTTGAAGTCATGTGTGAGAAGGGTTCCAATGCAATAGCAACATTGCCCAAATGCAGTTTATTTACATCCGGCGTATTGGGCATTACCAACATGACCTGGAATAATGGACTTCGGCCGGCATCCCGCTCGCAGCCTGCGGCTTCCACCACTTTTTCAAAGGGTGTATCCTGATGTTCATAAGCTTCCAGCGTGGTAGATTTAACCAGTTGCAATAACCCTGCGAAATCAATCTCACTGCTAACCTGGGTACGCAGGGCCAAAGTATTTACAAAAAAACCAATTAATCCTGCTACTTCCTGCCGGGTGCGATTGGCAATGGAAGTGCCTACGCAAATATCCTGCTGGTTACTGTACCGATGCAGCAATACTTTAAATGCAGCCAGTAACACCATGAAAAGAGTGGTACCTGTTTGATGCCCCAACTCACTTAGCTGATCTGCTAATTGTTTGCTGATTAACATCTCCGCAGAATCTCCTTCAGTTCCCTTATTAACAGGTCGTGGAAAATCAGTTGGTAATTGTTGGGGAGCTATCCCCTTCAGTTTACCCTTCCAGTAGTCAATATTTTTATCTTGTAAAGTCCCTTGTAATTGCTGCTTTTGCCACAATGTATAATCAACAAATTGCAGCACAATTGGCAGCAAGTCAGCCGAACGCTTTTCTTCAAATGCATTGTACAATTCCATCACTTCCTGTATGAGTATTGACAGTGACCATGCATCCGAAACTATATGATGTAATACCACAACCAGCATCGACTCTGTAGAATTAATCAAAATTAATTCAGCCCGAAGCATTGGATCAGTCGACAGATCAAACGGCTTCCTGATTAATTGATAGATTAAATCTTTCAAACCCGAGGCATCTTCGTTAAATTCAGCCCCGTTTATTACCGGCAAATCCCAATTCCAGTTTTCCGTAATAGTTTGATATGCCTTACCCTCCTGCACTTTAAAAATCGTTCTCAGAACTTCATGACGACTTACAACCTGCTTTAGTGCATTGGCTAAGGAATCAATTTTCAGATCCCCCTTCAGCCGGAGCACAGCCGGTACGTGGTAGGAAATACTTCCTTCAAGCTGGTGGATGAACCATAAGCGTTCCTGGCTATCGGATAAAGGGATTTGGGCCGGCCTAGCTGCTATGGTAATTGCACCAGAAATTGTCTGTTCGCTTTGCCTGACTTCTACAAGGGCTACGATGTTTCTAATGGTAGGTTGTAAAAAAATATCTGTAAGCTGTAGATTCACCAAAAACTCCTTTGATATAAATGATGCCAGTTGAATAGCCTTTATGCTATTGCCACCCTCCACGAAAAAATCATCGGTTACTCCAAATGCATCGTGCCTCAACAAACCTTTGCAATAATTATGCACAATAATTTCAGTATGGCCTGCGGGAGCAACCACTTCTCTTTTTTGAGTATTTCCCTTTTTCGATCCCATTAAACTAAGAAGATCTTTCCCGGTTTTGCTGATTTTGGTTTTATTAAACTGCTTGTTCTGCATTACAAATAAAAAATGATTTGAAAAAAAATGTCAAATTCTTATACCTACCCCAACATCTATCACAAAAATACTATCAACAACCCGCAATGGCAGGCTGAAAGCATAAATTATTTGATTATTCTTATAGGGGAAGCTTCACTTAATTTACCTAAGAACCGGACCTGGTATTCTCTTGTTTGAGCATCGATTACTGAAGTAAAATTTAATATTTGTAAATTAATAGAAATGGGTCGGTTATGTTAATTTTGTTGAATGGCTTTGTAATAAATAAACCTGCCTTTTTTTGAGATAATTACAACATTCGAAAAAATGTGGATTACTTCATCTTAACAAAAATCCATGGTTTCAACCATTTTGATATTTTGAATCATTGCCAAAAATATCTTGTTAAATTTCGATACTGCATTACGTTGCGCTACGCATTTAATAAAAGATCATTACCAACAGCAAATGCCTGCAAATTATTGATATGGAATAATTTCTTTCAAAAATTAACCCGTCTATATCATATACCCGAAAAAGCAACAGGGCCATTCGAACCTGGCAGACTAAATAAAAAATAAGAATCGTTCATATCAAAAATAAGTAACCCCCATTTATTTTAGTAACCATCAATGATCTAAAACAGATTTATAAGCTGCGAATTAAGGATGGAAAATCAAATCAGTTCCGCATAATTGGACTGTTTTTTATACAACAATTCCTTTTCGCCAAAAAGCCTTTCAGCAATTATTCCCCTTTCTTCGCACAGCTTAACCAGTTTATTAGATTGCACGATGGGATTAGACTCATCCGTGTATTTAATACTGCTGATGAATTCGCACCAGGGCTCCTGCCCCATGGCATAAACGTATATTTCTTTGGGTTTAAAAATATCTACCAATGCCATCCCCTTATCACAATCGGAACCTGCCAGGCGGCGGCTGCCATCCATATCTCTTGCCAGCTTTTTGGTCAGCAATGGGCCATATAGCCATGTTAGTGGCGCTCCATCACATTCCATCCCCAGAAACATAACATCTACATCTCCAATTTGGTTGTGGATATGGCTGTACAATGCGGCCTCAACAATACGGGAATCTGCAAGGAACAACAGTTTGAAATCTCCAATCTTAACCAGGTAGCACAATTTGGTTAGGATGTTCAAGTCGGAATGTTCACCAATAAAAGGCAACCCGGTTAATACTACATCGCTAAACCGCATGGTTTCCATCTCGTCCATGGCGATTACATTGTTGAATCCTACATTTTCAAACATCAGTTTCAAATCCGGATCCTCCATTTTACCGCTTGTGGTACGTGGTACAATCAGGTTTTTTATTTTGTGCCTCAACGGCAACAAGGTTTCAAAAAGAATATGATCCTGGTGATTGTGCGTAATCAGTACATAGTCGATTGTATCCGGAAGATCCACATCAGAAAAATGTTCTACATCTGAATGATAGCCGTAATAACTAATCAACGGATCTACCAATATGCTCACATCCTTTGTTTCCACCAAAATACAGGCATGACCGAAATAACGCATGCGTATTTTATCGCCCGTGTACTTTTCGTAAGGAGGAGGCGCAGTTTCGGTAAAAAAGGTTTCAAAAAGTGCTTCCTGTGATGGAGATATGCCCGTGATGGCCTTGATATAATCCAGCGATTGTGGCTCCCGGCGCATTTTGGCCAGCTCATCTATACCGGGATGATCAAAACTAACCTGCAGATCCAACACATTGTCTTCCTTCAGCCGGGGCGTACTTAGGCAAAAAGGACGCTCATCATTATTCGTCATCCACAATCCGATGCTTTGCGATGACTTATTGTAAAAATCACTTTTGTACAAAAGCGACTCGAAAAAACGAAAACCGGGATTATTGAAACGATCGTAGAACAATTCTACATATCCTTTCAATATTTCAGGAACTTTTGTATAAAGTGTTTCAAGACCAAATCCTTTAGCCTCCAATGTCAGCATCTTATCCAGTTCCTTCACTGCTTTTACAAACTGCACCATTTTTGCCTGGTTCTTCAACGAGTCATCATGCAATTCAGTTACCTCATCTATCCTGGCTCCGCCAAAATCCATAAAAGGACCTCCACGCATTTTTGGATTTAGCACAGCTTCTGCATGAATGGAGGGTGCAGCGAGGTAAGATTCTGTGATCATGTGGTGTCGTCCAACAATATTCATCGCCGCAGTTGCAGGTGATATCAAGTGGCTCCAGGCATACCATTTGTCTACAAGTGGCTCCATTACCACGTTTGGTTTTAGGTACATTTGCTTGTTAATCATTACTATAAGAGGGTTTTATGTAAATATAATTTTCTGGAAATAATTTCCATAACTTTAAATGTGTGCTGAAGAATAAAAAAATGCTTTCCCGGCATTCGCTTAAAATCTACAACATGCGTGGTTTCTTTTTGCCACAATTGAATGTCTTCTATTTCCATATCTTCCTCAGTACCTGTTATCACCGTAATTGGGATATTCAAGGGTGCACTCTCTTCATAAATATAATTTTCACTTATTTTAAAATCAGAACGAAGAATTGGCTCAAAAAAGTATAACAGTTCTTCACTATTCAATATTTCATCGGGCATTCCGCCCAAATCTCTGATCTCAGCAATAAACTCCTGCTGATCCAACAAATGTCTTTTTTTTTCAGTACGTGATATAGATGATGGTCCGGTAGTACCCGTTATAAAAAGTTGGGATGGCATTGGCATGGCATTTTTCAGCAATTTTTTGGTTAACAAATAGGCCATCAATCCTCCAAGACTGTGGCCATAAATTGCGTAATGACCATTACCGGCCAAATCCTTTACCTGGTTATATAAATCATCTGCCAAACCATTGATATCAACCGGCAAAGGCTCCTTCATTCTGGTGCTACGGCCCGGATACTCAAGTGTAATTACATTTAAAAAAGCAGGCGCTTTTTCAACAAATTCACGATAAGAGTATTTATTTCCACCTGCAAAGGGCAGACAAAAAAGGTTCATTTTTTTATTCATTCAAAAATTTGTTTTATTTACGGTTTTTCCCAGAATAGGATTGAAGAGGATTTAAGGCTGCACTAAAATGTAACTTTGGTTATAGTCTTTCTCCCGAAACAGGAAACATTAAGAAGTATAAGCAGAAGGGCTATTTAAGGCAAATTGCTGAGGTGCAAAATAAATAAATTTAATTGAATTAAAAAATCATCCTGTCTTTTGATTTCTAATGGTTAGCGAATCTATATCCGGATAGAAAACGATTGCCTGGCTTTACAAAAACACCCTCCTTCAAAGTTTTAAAATGCCTGGTAATCTATCCAATAATATTTCAATTTTGGTGTTAATGTATTAAATTTGAATGTGATTGAAGCAAGCTACCTATTAAAAATATTTAATGCATCTCCTTTACCAAGTTTGCTGCTGCTTGCTGATTCTCCACACTTTACAATTGAACAGGCTAACACGGCTTACCTGAATACCTCGGGAAAATCAGCCGATGAACTGGCTGGCAAAGGTATTTTTGAAACATTCAAAAATTATTTAACAGATCATTCAATTCCCGGAATGGAAGCTTTGCTAAGTTCGTTTCAAACGGTTGCCGCTACAGGCATTTCCGACAAAATTTACACTCAATGCTATTATTCATCCAATAAAAATCTGGGTGAGTTTGATCAGCAATACCTTAATATTGAAAACATAGCCATTTTAGACAACGAAAAAAAGGTAGCTTATATCTTACATACCGCAACACCAGTTATTGAAAGCTGGTACAATCATGAATTGGAACACCTTGAAAGAGATATTCTTGAAATGAGTACCAAAAAGGATTACACTACCAGGGAAGTAATTTGTTCGTTTATGCAGGGTATCGAAAAAATACATCCTGGCATGATTTGCTCAATGCAGGAGAAAAAAGGCAATCAACTTTTCAATCTTGCTTCCCCCAGTTTGCCGAAGGGGTTTCTGGAGTGCATACGTGGTATTGAAATAGGAAACAATGTGGGCGCTTGTGGCACGGCTGCCTATTTAAAAAAACAGATTATCTGCAGTGACATTGAAAACGATATCCGATGGGAAAAATACCGGGATATCACCAACCGATTTCAATTAAAAGCCTGCTTTTCAACTCCGGTGATTGATTCTGATGGCAATGTAATTGCTACGTTTGCTGCGTATTTCCGCAGCAAAAAAACGCCCACTACTCATGAGGAGAATACCATACAAAGAGCCGGACATATTATCCAAATAATTTTTGAACGCTCTTTAAAAGAGGATGCGATTGAAGCCAGCGAAGAAAGATATCGTTCCATCATGATTGCATCGCCCGACGAAATTGCCATTACGGATCTGCAAGGCAGAGTACTAATGGTATCTCCGTCGGCTGTAGATAAACTGGCGTTCGCAAAAGAAGAAGATCTTGTGGGCAGGTTGATCACCGATTTTATTATTCCGGAAGACCGGGAAAGGGCAGGGTCTAAAATTGCCCAAATGTCTGCCGGCATTTTATCCGGTCCGAGTGACTATCAGGGGTTACGATATGATGGTACCTCTTTTGATATTGAGGCCAACGCAGAATTCATCAGAGATGCTGAAGGAAAACCAATGCAAATTGTTTTTATCATTCGTGACATTAGTGAACGTAAACGTGCTGAGAAGGCGCTACGGGAAAGCGAATTGCGGTATAAGGCCCTGGTTGAATGGTCGCCGGATGCAATAGGAGTTTATCGTAACGGGAAAGTTATATACTGCAATCCGGCAGGTATTAAAATGTTTGGTGCAAAATCGCCGGATGAAATAATTGGCATCTCTGTTCTTGACATCGTTCATCCCGATTTTCAACAGGCATCACTAGACCGTATGAAGGCCATCATTGAAACTAAAGAGCAACTACCGGTGGCGGAAATGAAATTTTTGAAACTGGAAGGAAATCCAATCGATGTAGAGGTTCAAAGTACATTGATTGTATATGATAACGAACCAGCCATACAGACTACCATTCGGGATATAACGAAACGAAAACAGGAAGAGCAACACCTTCGATTATTGGAGTCCGTTATCACCCATGCAAATGATGCTGTGCTAATAACGGAAGCCTATCCAACAGAAGCACCCGGACCAAGGATTATTTATGTAAACGATGCCTTCACAAAAATGACGGGCTATCATTCGGAAGAGGTAATTGGAAAAACCCCCAGGATATTACATGGGCCCAAAACAAACGTAAACGAATCCAGCAGACTGGGTGCTGCATTGAAAAACTGGCAGCCTTGTGAAATTACACAGATCAATTATAAAAAAAACGGAGAAGAATTCTGGGTGCATCTTTCAATAAGTCCTGTTATTGATGAAAAAGGCCAATATACTCATTGGATTTCTATTCAGAGAGATGTGACAGCAATTAAAGATGAAGAATTAAGAAAGACATTGTTTACCGAAATAAGTTCGCTTTTCAATGACCAGTCTTCCTTAGGGATAGCCCTGAAACGGGTAATGAACAAGCTAAAGATTTTTGGAGATTTCGTTTTGGCTGAATCATGGTTAGTTGATAGTAATAAAAAAACAATCAACCTGGTTGCTACTTCTCCTTTAACCCCTATATCACGCTTATTTTATGAAGAAACCGCACACATCAATCGTTTGGAAAAAGGAGAAGGATTACCGGGTATAACCTGGCAAAGCGGCACTCACCAGTTTTGGCAAGATATACAAATCGAAAGTGATTTTATACGAAAGGAAGCTGCGAAAAAAACAGGCATACAATCGTTTTGCTCTTTACCCATTATTACCAATAACGAAGTGATTGGGGTGCTTGTATTGGGTTCAGCAATGGATGAAACATTATCGGATAAATTTTCAATAATACTTAAAAATTTAGGTATCCACATCGGCGATGAGATAAGGCGAAAGCAGTTAGAGCACGAATTGGTACAAATTTTCAATTTTGCGCCTGATATCATTTGCATATCTGATTTTGAAGGTTATTTCAAAAAAGTGAACCCTGCCGCCTGCAAATTGCTTGAGTATTCTGAGGAAGAATTAAAGGCAGTGCCACATACGGAATTTGTGCATCCGGAGGATAAAGACAAAACGGGCAAGGAGATTACCTCCTTGTCAAATGGCATTGCCAATTATTATTTTGAGAACAGGTACGTTACCAAATCAGGGAAGATAAAATGGCTGGCGTGGACAGCCTCTCCTTCGCCGGCGGAAGGCATCATTTTTGGCGTGGCAAAAGATATTACAGAGAAAAAAACATTGGAAAATTTTTTAGCAAAAGTTAATAAGCTGGCCCGCATCGGTGGATGGGAGCTGGATTTGGTAAAAAACTCGCTTTACTGGTCGAACATTACAAAAGCAATACATGAAGTGAAGGATGAGTTTGAACCCAATCTGGAAACCGCTATCAACTTTTATTTGGAAGAAGATAGAGCGTTGGTTGTACGGTGTGTTGAGGAAGGGATTGCAAAAGGGAAAGAGTGGGATGTAGAATTGCAAATTATGACTGCAAAAGGGAATATCTGTTGGATAAGATCAATGGGAGAAGCTGAGTTTTTAAACGGAAAATGCATTCGGTTATATGGTAGTTTTCAGGATATCGATTCCAGAAAGAAAGTAGAACTGGCACTACAACACAATATAAAAATGCTGGAGGATTATAAATTTGCGTTGGACGAGTCAGCTATCATTTCCATTACAGATCGCAAAGGCATTATACTTACAGCCAACGACAATTTTTGCAAAATTTCAAAGTACCAAAAAGATGAATTGGAAGGCAATAGCCATTGGTTGGTGAATGCCGGGTTTCATTCAAAAGATTTTTTTAAAGAATTCTGGCAAACCATTCAATCCGGAAAAATATGGAGAGGTGAAATAAAGAACAAAACGAAATACGGTGAATACTATTGGGTGTATGCGACTGTTATTCCCTTTTTGGATGCTTATAAAAAGCCCTTTCAATATTTGGCGATCCGTTTTGATATCACCGAAAAGAAAATAGCTGATGAAGCCATCCGCATCAGTAACGAACGGTATAATTTGGTAGCAAAAGCCACGAATGATGCGATATGGGACTGGAACCTGGAAACCAACCAGGTTGTAAGGGCCGGTGAGGGACTCGAAAAACTTTTTGGATATATCCCTGCGGATGCAGACAAAAATGATCATTTCTGGAATGACAGAACGCATCCGGATGATTTTGAACGTTGGCAGAAAAGGTTGAAAGACACCGCCAATGAGCCATTGGCCAATTATTGGGAAGATGAATATCGTTTTAGAAAAGCCGATGGGATATATGCCATCGTTTCTGAAAAAGGCTATATCATTCGGAATCCAATCGGGAAAGCAATCCGGATTATTGGTGCCACGCAGGATATAACCAAACTAAGGGAAAATGAAATCCATTTAAAAGAACTGAACGAAAACCTGCAACATAAGGCAAAGGAATTAGCAGACTCAAATGCAGAACTGGAGCAATTTGCCTTTGTGGCTTCGCATGATTTACAGGAACCTTTGAGAATGGTTACGGGCTTTTTAACCCAATTGGAACGAAAATACAGTGCCAGCATAGATGACACCGGGAAAAAATATATTCATTTTGCAGTTGACGGTGCTAAGCGGATGCGCCAAATCATATTGGATTTACTTGAGTTTTCAAGGCTAGGTCGCAAAGAAGGGCACAAGGAAAATCTTGATCTGAATCATTTAATTGCAGAAATAAAAATCCTGCTTCAAAAGAATATTACAGAGAAAAAAGCGATTATAACATCGGACGAGCTGCCGTCCATTCATGCCTATAAAACACCCATTCTGCAGGTTTTTCAAAACCTGATAGGCAATGCCTTAAAGTATAGTAAATCCGGGGTACCGGTAAAAATTCAAATCTCTGTAACGGAATTGAAAGATCACTGGCAATTTTCGATATCGGATAATGGCATCGGTATCAGCGAAGCGTATTTTGACAGAATCTTTGTTATATTTCAACGCCTTCATAATAAGGATGAGTTCTCGGGCACCGGAATCGGCCTGGCTATTACAAAAAAAGTAATTGAAAACCATGAAGGAAAAATCTGGCTTACATCGGAAGAAGAGAAAGGATCTACTTTTTATTTTACAATAAAAAAAGAATTAGAATGATAGCAATGACAAAATAAAAATACGAGGGCTCTATAATAATTTATTTATCCAAAAACAATCAAATGAAATTAAAAAAAAAGATTCACATTCTTTTAGTAGAGGATAATGAAGGTGATATTGTGCTCACTAAAGAAGCCCTGGAAGAAATAGCAATGGACATTACCCTGAGTGTTACAAAGGATGGCAAGCAAGCAATTGATTTTCTCAATCAAAACGAAGAATATAAGAGCGCCACGATACCCGACCTGGTGTTACTGGATATCAACCTCCCTAAAAAAAATGGCCATGAGGTTTTACAATATATAAAAGAAAATGAAAAATTAAAACATATTCCGGTTATCATGCTTACAACGTCTTCATCAGAACGGGATATTGATCTCACGTATTCCAATCATGCAAATTGCTATATTACCAAGCCTTCTGATGTGAATGAATATATTGAAGCGCTGTCAGCCACTGTTCATTTCTGGCTAAATATCTGCAAGTTGCCCAATCAAAAAAAAATGCTGAATGACAATGGATAAAAAATATTTTAACTTTTTGGTAGTAGAAGATAACCCTGGTGACTTTACTTTAGTAGAAGAATTTTTAAGGGAAGAATTCCCTAATCCCACCATAATACATGCAGCTAATTTTAAACTAGCTGCTCAAATATTGCAATCGGAAGAAAATGTTTTTGATTTGATTTTACTGGACCTCACCCTGCCAGATAGTAGCGGGCAAAGCCTGATTACGGAAATGCTGCAGATCGCATCCTGCCCCATTATTATCTTGACAGGATATGCTGATGTTGATTTTAGCATTAATTCAATATCACAGGGCATTCTGGACTACTTACTAAAAGATGATTTAAATGCAACAATGCTTTACAAAAGCATCAATTATGCAATTGAAAGAAAGAAAACAAATACGGAGTTAAGGGAATCAGAAAAAAGATACAGTGATTTATTTAATGCAAGCCCTCAGCCCATGTGGGTTTTTGATATTGTAACACTTTTATTTATCCAGGTAAATCATGCGGCTACATCGCATTACGGATATAGTGAAGAAGAATTTTTATCGATGACCATTTTAGATATCCGGCCCCCGGGTGAAAAATTAAAACCGATTGAAATAATCGATCGGGTGATGAGCGAAAAAGAAGATAATCATAAAGGCAGTTTCAGGCATCGTAAAAAATCGGGAGAATTAATTGAAGTTGAAATTTATAGTAACCCTATTGTCGTAAATAACAGGAAATACCGATCCGTTATTGCAATTGATGTTACAGAAAAAAAATCGTTTGACCATGCTATTACCAAAGCAATTATAAAAACACAGGAAGACGAACGATACGAGATTGGCGGAGAGCTGCATGATAATGTTTGCCAGATCTTGGTAAGCAGCCGAATAACTCTTGGTATGCTCAAGGACTCATTACCGCCTTCCAGTATGCTATGGTTTGACCAAAGCGAAAAAAACATTGTACTTGCACTAGATGAAATTCGCAATCTTTCTCATCGGCTTGCGCCCGCATTTTTCGACGAGACTACTTTGGAAGAAGCCTTTAAAAAATTATTTTCCACTTTTAATATCGCAGCCAAATATGAAATTTTTCTTCAGTTTGATGAAGCCGTAAAAAAAACACCGATAAGTCTGGAAATTGAATTAAATCTTTACAGGATACTACAGGAACAATTGAGAAATATTTTAAACCACGCCAGAGCTACTTCCATTGCAGTTTCCGTAACAGTAATTGATGAGATACTGCACATGAAAGTAACTGATAACGGAGTTGGATTCGATGCTAAAAAAGTTAAGAATGGAATCGGCCTTGCCAATATGAGAAGAAGGGCTGAATTGTTTTCCGGCAATTTTGAAATAGCATCTTTAGTAGGTGATGGTTGTACGATTACAGTTGACATCCCTTTAACCGGTAGTGTATAATTTTATCAATAGGACAAGAGCAATGAAATGAATCTACAGGTTTGAATTAACTCAGTTTTAATGAAGGATATTTATTTTATCGAATAAATTTTCAGCCCCTATTATGCTTACTGATGTGAGCCATTACTTCCAGTGCAGAATTTAATTCCACCTCCTGTTCTTCATTTCCTTCAAATGTGTCGAATGGATCAATTGCAGAAAAGTCAATCTTAGTTTCATTTTGTAAAGATTTAATACTGCATTGAAATTCTTTGAACGTTGTATTTTGGTCGATATCAAGCTGCTCAAAATCAATATCACTCACCAGTTCAACCTGTGATAATTTGAAGGCGGTGGCTTTTAAACGCCCGCTATCGGTAAGCCAGCAAACAATTTTATAAAAGTCCATCGGAATCTGAATACCTCTAAAGACTGGATCATTTTCTTTAAATATCGGACCATTAAAAACGGTAATCCTTGCTGTTCGACCTTTTTCAGCAATGGCCCCATTTTCCAGCACTACTGTTTCCAAAATACCCCATAATCCTTTCCGGCTACTTTGGTTAATTTTTGCTACCTGCGGACAGGCATTTGTGTACATGCAGGTAAGGTCTGCATTTCGTTTTGCATCCGCTGGTGTAGCGCCCCAGTTTGCATCTTCCCTGCGGCTCATGTGGCCCCGATCAAAGCCACTGCCTTTGTAATAAGCATCGTCTAACTGTATATCAAAACTAAGTCTTGTATCACGCAGCCAGTTATCTTTTCGTGCAGTAATATCCTGTCTTTTTTTTGCATCGCCATCTACATTTATTGCACTTAATATCGGCATCATCCGTACCGCATGAAAAATGGTGCTGTAATTATAGTACTTTAAAATCAGGCTATCAGTTCCGCTCACTTTTGCAATGAATTTTCTAATAGGCTGCTGAGGCCGTGGCAAAGGAACATTATTGTTGCTACCCAGAAATCTTGACTGGTACCCTTTGCAGGCAGAGAAGTCGGTGGTTTCTTCCAGTCGCTTTATTTCTGTTAATAACAAGGCATCTTCAGTTGATACAACAGGAGGTTTTTCAGTTGGCTTTGAGCCTACAGAATAGTTGCCCTGATTGATGGTAATATTTAGTACTCCGTTTCTTTCAATTAATGAAGCAGGAAAAGAAATATTTACGTTGTTGGTAAGATTATTTGATTCCATATTTAAATTGTTTGAATTATTATTTGAAGATGTTGAATTCTCGGTGATTGGTTTTGTATCGTTGAAATTCACTTTGCTGACAGGTTTAACTTTTAATCGGTTTATGATTTGATTATCTGTGAAGGTTGAAAATAAATCTTTAAGAATTACACTAATTCTTATTCCTTCGTTTGCATCCCAAACTACTTTTGACGCATCAATTTTTCCATTTACTTTAGGAATAACTTTTCCTTCTTTATCGATGTATTCTCCTGCCAAGTTTTTCCTTCCAACGCCCATGTGGTGCAGTGCCACCACCTGCCACTGGTCATTAAAAACGGGGCTGCCGCTACTGCCGGGTGCAGTATCCGTTTTATACCAAATTGAAATAGGTGTAATTTTTACAAAGAGGTTTTCCCGAATTGAAAGTTGCATATAATCACCATCAGGATGATGTATAATATTCAAAGCTTCTTCTTCTTCGCTACCCAATTTACCTAGCGCAGGATCAAGAAAAATATAACCTATGTCACTGAGCTTTTTGCTACCTGTAATATCGGTTGGGTTTACTGCTACAACACAATAATCCAATTCCTTGCTGGAGTGAAAAAATATTTCGCTTTGTAATTTGAAGGAGACAGGCGTTCCAGGATTTCCTGCTGTATCATACTCATAAAAAAATTGAATCTCACTGTCTGCAATTTCACTTTTTGTTCTGAATACATGCCAATTGGTTAGCAATAAATTTTCTGCTACCATAAAGCCAGTGGCAAAACCAATATTCCGGCTGCCCTGCTTTATCGCAATCCTGCCAACTTTTTGTTTTGCATTTACGATGAGTTCAACAAAGTTGCTGTAAACTGAATCATTTTTTCCAATGGCTCTGTCAAAAGCAAAATCGACCGGCTCTTGCTGTATGGCCCTCAACATTTGCTTTCTTTTGATAAGATTTTCATCTGTACCAAGGATGTTGCCTTTTGTAATTTCCGGGAGAATATCTGCGGTAAGTGCTTCCTCATTCACGTCAGCCACCATTTCTTGGGCTGGCTTTTCTTCTAAAGCAGCAAAGCGCATTGCAGATTCATCAAGTTGATCAATTGGAATTAACATTGCTAATAAAATTGAGTTTGCTAAAACTAGATAAAAGAATTTGAAATTACAATTGGTTTTTTAACGGAATGTGATAAACTCTTGATTTAGTACCATTCAAATTTAGTTATCGTGTCCAGCTTCTATTTTGGTTGAAGCCTTTTGTGTAACTTCTTTATGCCTTGCAGGTTATTAAACAATAAATTCTTCGGTGGCGGTATATTTCGGCCAACCGAACTGTGGTGCAAGTGTAGTTTTAGCGGCAAATGTATTATAGCAGATCAAACAAGTTTTTTGTAGACAAACAAAACTTTTCATGTTGTTGCCTAAAGCTGTTACAGGTTGCAACTTGTAGTTGTATGCTGCACTTTTGTTTCCGACTATTATTCGATTTGTGGGCAAAAAATAAGAGAAAGATTAATCAGTTAAAACTTAACAATGACAAGCATTCATGAAACAATTAAATGACCATTATTTTCCGATACAAAATTTTGAAAAAATAAAATCAAGCACATCTTCATTGGAAATATCCCCGGTGATTTCAGAAATAAAGTGAAGACAATGACGAATATCCAGGGCGAGTAAGTCTCCCGGGATATGATTATCCAGACCAGCTTTAATTTCAGATAAGGATTGGTGAACTTGCTTTAAGGCTTCATAGTGGCGGGCATTGGTTACTACAACGCTTTCGGTTGCAGGCTGCTCATTTACAGTAGATGAAAACAAATTGCTTTCAATGGCATCAATTCCCTCGTTGTTCTTTGCAGAGATAAAAATAATATTTTCAAACCCGGCGAATTTCTCTTTGACAGCAACATCGGAAATAGCATCCACTTTGTTACCAGCTAACATATACTTCTTACCTGTTTTTTCAAATTGCCTGCTAATGGTCAACAACTCGTATGCATCCATTTGATTTACGTCAAAAATATACAATACCACATCAGCAGATTTCATTTTCTCCAGGCTTTTTTCTATGCCCACCAGTTCTATTACATCGGTACTATGTTCCCGTATTCCGGCCGTATCAATTAAACGAAAAAGTATGCCTTTAATATTGAGAACCTCTTCTATCGTATCTCTGGTTGTACCAGCGATTTCACTTACGATGGCCCTGTTTTCATTTAATAGCGTATTTAACAAAGTGCTTTTTCCTGCATTGGGCTTTCCAATAATAGCAACGCTTACACCATTTTTGATAACATTGCCTAACTGGAATGATTGTAATAAATGCTGCGTGGTAATTTGTGCCAATTGAATAATTTCATAAAATTGTTTGCGGTCTGCGAATTCTACATCTTCCTGGCTAAAATCAAGTTCAAGTTCAATCAAAGCAGAAAACCCAATCAACTGTTCCCGCAATTTTTTTAACACCGAACTAAATCCTCCCCGGATATTATTCAATGCCGTTTTTTGAGAAGCGGCGGTATTACTTGCAATTAAATCTGCTACAGCTTCTGCCTGTGTAAGATCAAGTTTTCCATTTAAAAATGCCCGTTGTGTAAACTCACCGGGCTTCGCAATTCTGGCACCATGCCTAACACAGGCCTGCACCAACTGTTGTTGTATGTAGGGACTTCCATGACAACTGATCTCAATTACATCTTCGCCGGTATAACTTTTTGGCGCCTTAAACAATGAAACGACTACTTCATCAATAGATTCTTCTCCATCTTTAATCAAGCCCACATGAATTGTATGTGATGACTGACCGTGTAGATCTTTAGAAGGGAATAATTCGTCGACAATTTTAAAAGTAATGTCGCCACTTAACCTTATCACACCAATTGCACCAACACCAGGGGGCGTTGAAAGGGCAACAATTGTATCATTCCAACCACCAAATTTATTTACCATTTCGCAAAGATACTTTCTCTTTAATCGAAAGCCTTTGCCTTGGTGGGCTATTTTTGGGCAAACAATTTTTTATCCAAATCGCTTACTTCATCTATGTAATAATGCTTCACCCTATTGATGGTAACTTCATCTATAATATCCACAAAATTCTGAAAGGTACTTTTGTCGGCTGATTTTATTATCAACACAAAATCATCCGCAGTACCTCTTGCTTTCTCAACCTCTTTCTTCTTTTGAATAATTACATTTCTTATCCCATCCGTTGAAAAAGAAGTCTGTTTTACAATGGGGTTGGATTCAGGCATACCCTCATAGTATTGGATGGTGTTATCTGCCTGCAGACACAATGTAAGCACACAGGATGCACAAATCTTATCATCCGGCTTTTCTTTATCAAAAGGCATATTCAAACTCATGGCCGTTGGTAAAGAAAGCTGTGTAGTAAAAACAAAAAAAGTAATGAGCAAAAATCCAAGATCAACCATCGGTGTTAAATCAACGCTGGTATTCTTTTTACTCATTCTTTTTTGATTGCTGTGTTTCCCGGGAATATCATTTTCAATGGATGCCATAAGGTTGATTTTTTAATAAGATGTTAAGTGCGTTGATTTCCATAAATATTCTATGATCGGGATGATCGCTTATTGTACTGACAGTTACTCGAAAAGGGCAAAATAAGCACATCTCCTTCACATCAGGTTGATCGTAATGAAGCCAAATAATTAACGGCTTAAACACCTACAGCAATTAAATATATTGTAGTAAAAAAATATCTTGTGAAATCACAAGGGAATTATTTTGACTACCACCGGTTTATTGTTCTTCCACAACAAATGTAATTGGCTGTCGACGATAAGCATTTACATTGCGACCGTTTTGTAATGCGGGCTTCCATTTTGGTCCCCGTTTAATAATCTTAATCGCTTCGTCTTCCATTCCATAGCCAAATTTAGTTTCGCCATTTACATCGCTTATCGTTCCATCTTTACTAACAACAAATTTTACAATTACCTGGTAGGTTCCGTTTGGAGCACCATTCTCAAAGGGTGCATTTGGATTCAAATGCTGCTGAAGATATCTAACCCAAGCCTGATGTCCTCCGGGAAACTCCGCTTCGTTTTCTACCCTCACAAAAATTGTAGTTTCCTCATCTACTTTTGGAGCTTCCAATACATTGCTTCTTTCTTCAGTAACCGGAGCTTGAATTACCTGGTTTTTAAAATCACTTTCAATTGTTTTATTGCTAATCGCCTGGTCTTCCATAACATCCTGAATTTTTTCATCCGCTGCTACCAGGTCGTCTTTAACTACAACAGGAGGAGTAAATTTAACCTGGTTCTGCTCAAGTGGCTGAATGGTTTTAGGTGGAGGTATTGGCAATGGTGGTTGTACTTCTGTCGTTTTAATACTTGCAATCCTGGTATCCTGTACTTCAAAATCGGGTTGATTATTTTTACCCGCCATTCCTTGAAAAACAATTCCTAAAAAAACCAACAGCATCAAAAAAACTGTCAACAAAACTGACTTACGCAGGCGCTGGTTGTAGGTCTTTCTAAGATCATAAGCGCCATAACTTTTGTTTTTACCGTCGAATATAATATCGAGTACATCGGCATTTAATATTTCATTTGTCTGCATGGGAATATAATTTACAATTAGATCAGAATTACGATCTATTCCATAAAATGAATTTTCAAGATGCAATCAACGACCTATTAACACCTGAATTAGCGTTCACTTGAACCCACACAAAGAAATAGGTTTTGGAGATAAAAAGAATTTTATAAAATACTACTGTCTTCCCGCTTGCATTTAATTAATAAAATATGGTTTTAAAATGAATCAGCAGGGAAACGATTTGCAGGAAAAAGGCACTGGTGAAAGTGAAAGCAGCAAGTTGCTGATGTACAAAATGATCCAGACAAATTGGCTAAAAAACGAATAAAAAAAATCCCCCTGCAATTAAGCAGGGGGATTTCAAATAATTAAACTGAGTATTAATTTTCTTCCACAACAAAGGTAATAGGTTGACGACGATACGCATTAACGTTACGACCATTTTGTAAAGCGGGCGTCCATTTCGGACCACGCTTAATGATCTTAACTGCTTCGTCTTCCATTCCAAAACCATGTTTGGTTTCAGCCTGCACGTCACTAATGCTTCCGTCTTTACTTACAATGAATTTTACAATCACCTGGTAAGTACCGGGTGATGCCCCATTGTCAACTGGGGCATTTGCGTTTAAGTTCTTTGTAAGGTATCTAACCCAAGCTGGTTGCCCTCCCGGAAAAGTAGCTTCGTTTTCAACCTTTGTAAAAACCTTATCTTCATCATCAGCCTTAGGAGCTTCAACAATCTGAGTTCCTTTATCCTCAACCGGAGCTTGTACTATTGCGTTTTTATTTTCACTTTCAACAGTTTTTGTGCTAATCTGCTGGTCTTCCTTAATCTCTTCGATCTTTTCGTCCTCCTTTACTTCCTCATCTTTCACAATCTTAGGCGGAGTAAATTTAACCTGGTTGATCTCCGGGGGCGGTGGTGCCTTTGGTGGGGGCGGCGGCGGTGGCGGTGGTGGTGGTGCGTCATTCTTTTTAACGTCTGCCATCTGTGTATCCAACACCTCAATTACTTCGCTGTTCGCTTTTGATATTGCAGTGGATAAAACAGATCCCAAAAAAGCAAACAATACCAATGCGAGTGTAATTATGATTGCTTTTGTTAACCGTTTATTGTAAGTTTTCCGAAGTTCGTAGGCGCCATACAGCTTGTTCTTTCCATCGAAAATAATATCCAGGACATCAGCGCTTAAAATTTTGTTTATTTCCATTGTAAAATACTTTGTTAGTTAGATTCAAAAATTAACCAATTCCATAAAACTATTTTATGCCATTGGCCTCTTCTGTCAATTTGATCAACTGGGCTTCAGTATCACTCATATCCACTTCTGCATAGTGTCCCGGAGGTACAGCACTGATGGCCATTTCGTCCAATATATCTATCGCATTTTTAAATGTCGCCTCTTTATCAGATTTGATAATGTACATCAAATCACCAATAGGAGTCGCTTTTCTTTTATCAAGAATTACCTGACGGATATCTTTAAAATTGCTGCTCTTAAATTGTGAAGAAGCTTCAGTTGGAGACAGTTCGCCAAAGTAATAATAGACCTGATCGTTTTTCCCCAGCAACAAAGTCATTGCACCCGAGTTTTTTACTTTTAACTGGTTATTCGGATCATCCTTTGGCTCATTCATTGCCATGGCAGTAGGTGTGCTCATGGTTGTAGTAAATACAAAGAATGTAATTAAAAGAAAACCCAAATCAACCATTGGTGTCAAATCTACCCTGGTACTCATCTTTTTTGACTTCTTTACGCCAGGCCCTTTTTTATGTCCGCCACCGGACGATGTATCCATTTCTGCCATATCAGTAATTTTTAGTTACTCTTTTTACGAAGAGCAAATGTGGGGATAATTATTTATTTTCTTTTCCTGGAGGATTTAATGCCAATTCTGAATCAAGTGGCACTCCTTCCGGGTTGGTTACTATTTTGAATTTAAAAATATCATTTCTCTTAAATGCGTCTTTTACGAATTTAAAAGCAGGATATTTAGCAGCGTTATCACCTTTCACCAAAAGATTCAGGTTATCCAAACTTTCACCGGCATATGAACGAATAACACTTCCAATCCAGTCAGTTAACTCGTTGTTGGTGCTATCTCCCGTTGGAATCCCATCCATTCTTTTGGGTTCCATTGGTTCTGACAATGCCAACATGCCTTTGATTTTATTAAATGGCATTCCAATGAACTCCATTTTTTTTAACTTGGTTAATTCAGCAGGCGACAATCCCAGCGCCTTGGTGGTATTGATATCATCAAGAATTGCTGATTTTTTTGCCTTATCCCCTAACATTAAGTAAACTTTACCTTCCTTGGTTAGCGTTACCAAGATGGCCTCTTCTTTTGCAATTTTAGTGGATACAGAAGAAGGTGTCATTACTGCAACAGCCTCAGGTGGTTTTGTTTTAGTTGCCAGGATAAAAAAAGACAACAACAAAAAAGCAACATCACACATAGCAGTCATATCAACGGCTGTGCTTTTTCTTGGTAATTTAACTTTTGGCATTTTGAAAGAATTTAGTGTGTTTTACTAATAGATACAAATAATGTTAGTTTCCATACAATTATTTATACAAAGAGGCAAAACTTTGAGTTAAAGTAAAACCAGATTCATCAATGCCATATGTGATTCCATCAATACGAGTAGTAAATACGTTGTAGAAAATAATCGCTAAAGCAGATGTACCAATTCCCAATGCAGTATTGTAAAGGGCCTCAGAAATACCTACCGACAACTGAGATGCAGCAGCACCACCACCTGAATCTTCTCCAAGAGCAGAGAACGCCTTGATCATACCAATTACAGTTCCTAACAAACCAATCAAAGTTGCAACAGAAGCCAGTGTAGATAGGAAAACCAGGTTTTTTTCCAGCATTGGAAGTTCTAATGAAGTAGCTTCCTCCACTTCCTTTTGGATTGCCATTACTTTTTGATCAGTAGATAATTCTGTATTGCTGATCATTTGCTTGTAGCGGTGTAATCCTGCTTTCATTACATTTCCAACAGAACCTTTTTGCTTATCGCATTCTGCAAGTGCAGCATCCACATTTTTGTTAGCAAGATGATATTGTACTTTACGAACGAAATCAGCATTGCTTCCTGTACCGGTTGCTTTAGATATAGTTAACATTCTTTCGATAACAAAAGTGATAACGGTTAAAAGACTTCCGATTAAAATTGGTACAATGATACCACCCAAATACATTTTGTTTAAAGCCGATTTTGGTCCATCATGGGAAGGCCAGAATGCTCCGGTACCAGGTTTGCTAAATCCCGATGGATCGCCCAAAATAAATCTCCAGAATATGTATCCAACTAGTATACAAACCACAGGAGCTATCCATGAAATTGCATTACTGGATTTTTTTACTTTTACAGAGGTAGATGGTTTTACATTTGCAGTTGAATTTGTTTCTGCCATAACGTTCGTTTTTTAGTGTGTTAAAGTGAAATGCGGTTTGATTTTTTTGTTTTACAATGCTAAGAAAAAAAACTATTTCTACCATGAAACAAGTTTAATATTTTTTTTCTGTGAGGCACAAGTTAATAAAATAATTGAATAAACAACCGTTGAAAAAAATAAATTAATTTTTTTTAAAAAGATAACTTCCTAAAATCAAATTCAAAATTTTTTCAGGATAAATGTTGTGGAAATAAAATCACTATTCATAACGTAAGGCTACTATAGGATCAAGTTTTGCTGCTTTGTAGGCGGGGTAAATGCCGGCGAGCAAACCAACCAGCGAGCAAACCACTACTCCTATCAATATCCATAACCAGGGAATAACAAACCCTGTTTTTAAAATAACTGCTACAATATTGCCAAACAATATTCCTGATAAAATACCAACAATCGCTCCCATCAGGCTAATCAGGATAGATTCCCAGAGAAACTGCGCTCTCACTTCCGATGCTTTACCGCCGAGCGATTTAATCAATCCTATTTCCTTCGTCCGCTCGTTAACAGCTACCAGCATAATATTCATCAATCCAATGGCGGCTCCTACCAACGTTATTAGCGCAATGGCCAGCGTTGCATATTTTAAAAAACCCAAATTTTTCATCAGTGATTGTGCAATACTATCACTCTTGTCGATATAGAAATTATCATCTTCCTTTACATCCAGTTTTCTTACCGGCCGGAAAGACCCAATAGCCTCACCTACCGCAACTTCCATCATATTTAAGTCGCTTACCATTATAGCAATATTGTAGGATTTATTTTCTGAACCATAAATACGGCGAATATTATTGTACGTAGTAATAACTACTTTATCTGCATTCATAAATGCACTGCTTCCCTTGTCTTTTAATATCCCGATAATTCTATACTTACTATTTGATACGCTGATGATTTTATCAATGGCACGCTCTGTATTTTCACCAAATAACTTTTGGGCAATTACATTTCCTACCACACATACGCTTCTGCCTGTCTCTACATCCGTTTCATTAAAATCCCTGCCGCTTGATAATTCGTAACCATTTAACTGTAAATAATTTTCATCGCCACCAATTACCCGGATGTCCGGATTCGTCTTTTTGGTATCGGTATTTACGATGATCCCACTGGGCCCGGACAATGCTATACCAACAGTTGCAGGAAAAGAATAGTTTTTTTTAAACGTTCTCGCCTCTTCATAAGTAATGATCTTGCCTTCACTTGACTTTTTCGATGCGATGGATTTACGGCTTGTTTTCTTTGTACTATTTCGGTTAGGTCCTCCGCCAAACTGAATGTTGCGTTCTTTATATCTAATGCTAAAGGCATTGGCTCCCATCGTAGAGAAACTTTGTGTAAGGCTTTGATTCACCGCTTCTACTGCGGTTATAATTGCAATCAACGCCATTATTCCCAATGCAATAATAATTACTGTAATGGCAGTACGTAGACGGTTACTCTTTATCGTATTATATGATAGCGCAATGGAATCGATTGTCTTCATGAGAATGTTATTGAGCTAAAGTTAATCCCGAAAAACTACTTACTCTTAAAAATATTTATAAACGGTATCTGTAGATATCAACGAAGAAGAAAGATCGGAATAAGAAAGTAGCCCTTTTAAAATATGATGAAACATATTACAGATTGATACCTTGGCTTATTTGCTAAGAGCCAGCATTTTTTTAAAAAAAATTTGTATCGGAATTATCAACCTTCCAAAATCAGACTCGGTCGCAGATTGTACCTTTTGTTTAGTAAATATTGCGAGCTACCTTCCCGAATGACGAAAATCAAATCAGCTATCAAAATCATAGATATAATTTCAGTTTTTCTACACTGGTAAACACAGAAGGATCAAATTCGAATGTGTCTTTATAACCTGCCGTTGGTTAAAAGGAATAGTGCAGCCATTCTGTAACAATAGAAGGGAATATACCAATTACTACAATAAGTACTGCGGTTATAATCAATAGTATTTTAAATGCAGGCGTAACTTCATTACCTTCTGCAATAAAATCTACATCCTGACTTGCTTCTTTAAAAAACATGGCCTGAATTATCTTGAAATAGTAATAGGCACTTATTGCAGCACACAATACAGCAAATAAAACCAGCCAATGTTGATGTCCATCCCTGAGTGCCGCCATCAGCATAAAAAGTTTACTTTGAAAACCGGCTGTTAAAGGAATGCCCGTTAATGATAATAAAAAAACGGTAGCAGTTACAGCCAACACGGGTTGCTTTTTGGCAAGACCATTAAAACCGTCAACTGTATAATCACGCATTTTTATTAAGATGGCAAATATGCCAATGGTAGCAAAACTATAAGCTGCTGAATATAAAATCAAGCCTTCCTTTGCAGTATCATTTAAAGCAAAAATAGCCAGCAACATAAAACCCGCCTGCGCAATACTTGAATACGCCAGCATCCTTTTTACGCTTTGCTGAAATACCGCAGTCAGATTTCCTATGAACAACGTAGCCGCTGTAATAATTGCGATCAACATTTGCCACTGGCCCTGCACCTGTCCGAATGAATTTTCAAATAAACGAATGAAGGCAATAAAGCCACCCACTTTTACAATAGTTGCCATAAAGGAGGTGAATACAGTTGGGGCTCCATCATATACATCAGGTGTCCAAAAATGGAATGGTGCAGCAGATACTTTAAATGACATGGCGATCATCATAAATACCATTCCGATCGCAATCATCACCGGCATTTTACCCTCTCCTAAATTAATATTATTTATGTAAAAAGATCCCTCACTATTACCTCCATAAATAAAGGCAATTCCCATCAGCATAATACCAGTTGAAAATGTTCCCATCAGGAAATATTTCAAAGCCGCTTCATTACTTTTTAAATTACGTTTGTCACTTCCGGTTAAAATGTACAGTGGAATGGTCATGATTTCGATTCCAATAAATAAAATCAACAGGGTATTGAATGTGGCCGCAAGACTAACGCCGCACAACACAAAAAATATCAATGCAAAATATTCGGAAACATTGGCTCCTACTTTTTCAATGTCCGTTGCGCTTAGCAGAAAATATAAGAGGGTAGCAATCAAAGCAACTGTAATAAAAGTTAAATTAAAACTATTGAATGACAACATGTTTCTGACATCAATAGCAAAGAACGGATCGCCGGAAGTGAGTTCAAGGCAGTTTGAAATAATGATGATTACGAGGCCCGCAATTGCCCAGTATTTAGGCGTGGTCTTACTTTTGAAGAATACACCTCCAAACATCATGATGATTCCCCAGATTGCTGTTAATATTATTGCATTCATATTTTCGTCCGGATCCTGCCTGAAGCAGAATCAATTTAAGATTACTATTATTTAAACCTGGTAATAACTGCTGCTACCGTATCTTTTGTTAATTCGAAAAATGGTTGAGGATATACACCCACCATAAATATGGCCACCACAATAACGCTCAGAATGATCTTTTCATTCAATGCAATCTCCTTCATGGAAGCTGTAATTGAATTCGCCTCGCCATAGAAAACCTTTTGCACCATGTTTAATGTATAAACGGCCGCAAGAATAATACTAAGACCGGCTACTGCGGTGTACCAAACATTGAATTTAAATAACCCGCCAAACATCATAAACTCGCCTACGAAAGCATTTGTTAGCGGCAACGCAATATTTGCCAAAGCGATCACAACCAACATAATCGTTAGTATAGGTGCTTTGTGTGCTACCCCACCCAACTGTGAGATTTTCCGGGAGCCTGTTTGCTTCTCAATCAAATCAATCACAATCCACAAACCAATAATATTAATACCATGACTGAACATTTGTATCATCACACCTTCCAATGCCATCTGTTGGGTTGTAAAAATAGCAGCACACATTAAACCGATATGTGCAATGGATGAATAGGCAACCAACCGTTTCAGGTCATCCTGTTTGATGGCAATTAAGCTGGCATAAATCATTCCGATTACTGATAAGCCAATTACTACATTATCAAATTTTGCAACTGCTTCCGGAAACAAAGGCACTAACCAGCGAATTACACCGAACACTCCCATTTTAACCATCACTCCACTTAGTACCATCGTAACAGCAGTAGGCGATTGCTCATAAGTATCGGGCTGCCAGGTATGAAAAGGAAAGATGGGCATTTTAATGGCGAAGGCAATAAAGAATAACCAGAACAACCAATTTTGCTGAGATGGCATAAAGTTAACCGCCCGAAATGCATGTAGCGAAAAGCTGTGATCCGAAAACGGCGTTGCTGCGGTGTGCAGGTAAACATAAATGATCCCGATCAACATTAACAGCGAGCCGGTAAAAGTATAGATGAAGAATTTGAAAGTTGCCGCAATTCTTTTCTCGCCTCCCCAAAAGCTACATAAAAAGTAGACTGGAATCAATGCCAATTCCCAGAAGAAGTAAAACAACAATGCATCGGTGGAAAGAAAAACACCCATCAGACCAGCCTGGGATAATAACATCAGGCCATAAAATATTTTAGAACTCTTATAGGAATTACGATAAGTGGCTATGAATATAAGCGGGAAAGAAAACGCTGTTAAAAAAGTAAGTAGTCTGCCCATGCCATCAAGACTTACAGAGAAACTGCACCCTAAATATTTAAGCCATTCGTAGTTAAACGTAAGGCCGCTCAATGCTGCATTATTGCTGTAGTACAAACTTGCAATGGAAATAAACAAAGTAACAATTACTGAAAATAAACTCCACGCTTTTACAGATGTATCTTTCTTTATGAAAAATGTAATTAATCCCGCTATCAACGGAAAGAAGATTAATAAATGAGGGATCGTTATGTCATTACCAAACATCAGGAGTATATTTTACAAAAACAATTGAATAATAAATAAAATCAAAATACCAAATACCATGAACAACACATAGGTTCCAATTTGTCCACTTTGTATCAACCGAATCTGCCGACTTCCATAGTTAACTGCTTTTCCAACGCCGTTTACAAAACCATCAATGATATTTTTCTCTATCACATTATTAAGAAAAGCTGCCAGTGATTGCAATGGCTTCAAAATAATGGCATTGTACAATTCATCCACATACCATTTGTTGGACAATACTTTTCCGATGCCGGTTTCTTCCGCCCCTGTTTTTTCGTACTTGCTGAATTTATTCCACGCATATAACAAAGCTATCAAGGCACCACCAACAGATATTCCCATCAGCATGTATTCAGTGGTATGCGATACTTCATGCTTTTCAGCAATGGCATTGCTTTGTGAAAATATTGGTTCAAGAAATGCCTCCAACCGATGGCCACCGTGTAGCATAAATTCTGGTATGCCAATCCATCCACCAATCACCGCTAAAATTGCCAATACAATCAATGGAAAAGTAATGGCTGCCGGGCTTTCATGCAGATGATGTTCTTGCTCGTGTGTTCCCCTGAATTTCCCCAAAAAAGTCATCGCATATAAACGGAACATATAAAAAGCAGTCATCAACGCACCCAATACACCAACTCCCCACAACAATGGACTTTTTGCAAACGCACCTGCCAGTATTTCATCCTTTGAAAAGAAACCCGAAAACGGAGGCATTCCTGCAATGGCCAAACAGCCCAATAAAAAAGTGATGTGTGTAATACTCATGTATTTTTTAAGTCCGCCCATATTGCGCATGTCTTGCTCACCGCCCATTGCGTGAATTACACTACCGGCACCAAGGAATAATAGCGCTTTGAAAAAAGCATGCGTCATTACATGAAATACAGCACCTGTGTAGGCACCAACTCCCAATGCTAAAAACATATATCCCAACTGGCTAACAGTGGAGTAAGCCAGCACTTTTTTAATGTCATTTTGTTTTAAGGCTATGGTGGCAGCAAGTATAGCAGTCGCAAGTCCAACTATTGCAATCACCGTTTGTGTTGCGGGAGCCATTGTAAATAAAATATTACTACGGGCTATCATGTATATACCTGCAGTAACCATGGTAGCAGCATGAATTAAAGCGCTCACAGGTGTAGGACCCGCCATCGCATCGGGCAACCAGGTGTACAAAGGTATCTGTGCACTTTTGCCGGTGGCACCTACAAATAATAGCATGGTAATTCCGGTAATATCAAATGCGGTAAGCTTCGATACATTAGCGAATACTGAGTGATAATCTGCAGTTCCAAGCTTAGCCAATAACCAAAACACAGCCAGCAAAAATCCAATATCACCAATGCGGTTCATGATGAAAGCCTTCTTTTCAGCATTATTGAAATCATTGTTCTTAAACCAAAATCCAATTAAAAGGTAGGAACATAAACCAACGCCTTCCCAACCGATGAACATGATAATATAGTTACCGCCCATAACTAGCAGCAACATGGAAAAAACAAATAGATTCAGAAAAGAAAAATATTTTGCGAAATCTTTGGAAGGCTCTTCATGCATGTAAGAGGTAGAATATACATGTATTAAAAAACCAACACCAGTAATAATTAATAAGAAAAGTGAAGACAGTTGATCGATCTGCAAATCGAATCCCACCTTAAGAGATGCGGTATTGATGAAATCAAAATAATGCGCTACATGCGTATTACCGCCCTTTACACTAAAAAATACGTAAACACTTATCGCGAAGGAAGCCAGAATAACCCCGCTACCTATAATACCCGACAATGTTTTAGATAAATTATTTCTACCCAGTCCATTGATCAAAAAACCAATCAATGGTAAAAGTGGAATCAGCCAAACTATTTGTAGTACATTATTCATAAGTCCAAAACCCCTAGAGGAGATTTTATCTACACCTTTTTTTAAAGCGTAGTGTATTGTTTAATAAAATATCTATAAATATTAATTCTCGTGCCTTGCTCTCCGTTAGTTGTTGGAGTTTTAATTCTTCAACCTGTTTAAAAAATTCACATCTACCGAATGCGTATTTCTATACATCATTACGATGATAGCCAACCCTACACTTACTTCAGCCGCAGCCACAACCATTATAAAAAATACAAATATTTGTGCATCACTAGCTGCATTGGGATTGGTAAGTCCAATGGCTTGGTTGTGCATTTTAGAAAAAGCAACCAGCAATAGGTTGGCAGCGTTTAACATCAATTCAATACACATGAATATAATAATAGCATTACGGCGAATTAAAACACCGATTACACCTATACTAAATAATGCAACTGCTAAAAAAATGTAATAATATACCGGCATATAAAAATTTATAACTTTACGTAAACCCCCATTCCAATTGTATTGGACGCAGGTTTAACTGACAAAATATCTTTAATTTTTCGCTTTATAAGTCCATTAAAAATGTCTACGGCCCTATAAGATGCTTGTTTAGTAAGAAACTTACTTAACAACCCAAATCCAATACTTGATAATCCACTGATCACGGCACCCTGATAATCTTGTTTCAGTGCCGCTTTATCAAGTGATTTAGCTGAGCCATATACTAAAATAGCACTTCCCGCATAAGCTGCGATTCTATAAACTGTTCGGCCGGTTTTATAGGTTTTAAATAACCTGTTGATTTCTTCATTCCTCTTCAATCCAAAAACTTCGCCCAATTTATTAATACCAGGTATTGATAGATTACCGACAGAAAACTTAGGAGCAAATCCCTTCTTTACGTACATCGTTTTGCCTAACAGATTGCCCATGTTAAAAGCTTTATCAAAATCAACTTGAGCGAATACATTGCAAAAAAGCATTGTTAAAACTATTGCGATCAGGGAAATTTGCTTCATCTTAAATTTTTAAAATTACTGTTGTGATTCTCTTTTAGATATTACAACTGCCCCAATCATTGCACTTAAAAACAGCACACTACTTATTTCAAACGGAAAAACGAAATCTGTAAACAGCGACATACCCAGATTTTTTATCAGACCTACATTGCCGCCGCTCATTTGAACCAACTGTGTAGTAGCTGCCGTTTGTTTTAACGCAGCCACAATTACCAGTAACAAACTTCCACCTGCGATACCACCAATATATAAAAACCATCTATTTTTTTGCTGCGGTTCAGATTCGGCATTCAGGTTCATCAACATCACCACAAATAAAAATAACACCATAATTGCACCTGCGTAAACAATGACATTTACGATCGCCAGAAATTGTGCATTCAATAATATATAGTGACCTGAAATAGCGAAGAAAACGAGAATCAGATACAAAATGCTATGCACCGGGCTTTTGCTGGCAACCACCATGGCGGCACTGCCTAAGGCCAGTACACTTAAAAACCAAAACATTATTTCTATTACATTCATAAGTTATTGTGTTCATTCCAGCAATGGGAAAGTATCGTTATCTATGACTATTTTATTGTAACCCTTCCTCCTTTTGCCTTTGCATAAGCTTCTGGCTCAGTTACCGGATTAGGAATTAATAAATCATCTTTACCATAGATGAACCCTTTGCGTTGGAAATTAGCCGGGGCAAAAGTTTCACTTAAATAAATGGCGTCTTTAGGACAAGCTTCTTCACATAATCCGCAGAAAATACAGCGCAACATATTGATTTCATATTTTGCCGCATATTTCTCTTCCCTGTATAAATTTTCTTCTCCCGGCTTTCTTTCAGCAGCTTCCATAGTAATTGCCTCTGCCGGGCAGGATACTGCACACAAGCCACAAGCTGTGCAATTTTCTCTTCCCTCTTCATCCCTGTTTAAAACATGAAGCCCCCTGAAAACCGGGCTAAAAGGACGTGTAACTTCCGGGTAATTGATCGTTGGCTTTTTCTTAAAAATATGACCAAATGTAATCTTCATTCCTTTAAAAATAGCCGGCAGGTAAGCTCTCTCCAACATACTCATTGGCCTGCGGTCTACTTGTTTGGCTCTGCTTGTTAATGCTTGCATATTATTTATAATTGTTGCAACCTAAAAAGTTGCGCAAAGATATTTTTATTGTTTAGAAATGCCAGTTATTTTGTTGAAATAAAATAAACGCTCCTGTCACCAGCATATTGATCAATGCCAGGGGTATCAAAACCTTCCAGCCAAGGTTCATCAGTTGATCGTAGCGGAAACGGGGAATCGTCCACCTCACCCACATGAATAAAAACAGAAATGCAAAGGCCTTTATTAAAAAAACACCTATATGGATCAATGCCATCCAATTAACACCGATGCTTTCAGTAATAGCAGCATCATTAAAAAATGGAATATCATATCCACCAAAATATAAACTCACCATAACCGAACTACTTAGGAACATATTGATATATTCGGAAAACAGGAAGAAGCCCAGTTTCATGGATGAATACTCTGTATGGTAACCACCGATTAATTCATTTTCTGCTTCTGCCAAATCGAATGGTGTACGATTACACTCTGCGAAGGCACAAATTAAAAAGATTAAAAAACCAAGTGGCTGTTTAACAATATTCCAGCTATACCAATTTTCCTGTTGTTGCTCTACAATTTCCTTTAGACTAAGTGTACCCGTTGACATCAATAGTGCAATCAATGCGATACCCATTGCCAGTTCATAACTGATGATCTGAGAGGCTGCTCTCAATCCACCCATTAATGAATACTTATTGTTACTTGCCCAGGCACCAATCATAATACCATAAACCCCCATGCTTACCACACCAAACACATACAAAATACCAATGTTGATATCCGCAATTTGCAACGGAATATCCCTGTCAAAAAAATGAACCTTATCTCCCCACGGGATAACGGCACCGGTCATCATGGCGGTTAACATCGCCAGGCAAGGGCCAAGAATAAATAAAAATTTGGATGATAAATTTGGAATAATTTCCTCCTTGAAAAATAATTTCAACCCATCTGCCAGCGGCTGGAATAAACCAAAAGGCCCGGCACGGTTGGGGCCACGCCTGTCTTGCAAAACAGCCGCTACCTTGCGCTCTGCCCAGGTTGCATACATGGCAATCACCAATGATGACATCACTACGACAACGATTAAAACAAGCTTTTCAATCACGATAGACAACCCAATTGATAATAACATAATCTATTGTATAAATATTTTTTATCCGCTTTTCTAAGTTACAATTTGGCAGAATCAATCCTGCTTCCGAATGCTCCTACATTTTAATATACCAGAATCCTACATTTAATCAGTTTCAACGTACACTATTCCACCCTTCAATAAATCCTTGCATAGTTTCAGGTAAATGTGTTAAAAAAGACATCAACAAGAAAACTGCTATTATCCATTTTACCGGGTTCTTCGCTAAATGCTTTTTCATACCTGATTTTTTATTAAATAGTTGCCATCAATATTCAAATATTCAAAACCAATCCCCTTTAAACTTTCGGAGTAATAAAATCATCCGAATGTGCCGGACCATTGATTTCGCTTAAATGAATATTGGGATTATTAACCTCACTTTCTGTATGGATGTCCATCAGCAGGAGTGGGCTTCTACCGCCCATTACTTCTTTGATAGTTTCTTTTGGCATAACCAATCCCTCATATCTACCTTGTGCAATCACGGAATGACGGTTAACTTTTGTAACGCCTTCTATCACCCAATCACTTGTTTTCTTTTTATCAAACCTACAGGTATTACAAATCCAGCCAGGTTTACCATCATAACTTTTCACTTCACCCCATTCATCTTTACGTACAGTTACCCTGTATACTTCATCTCCCCGCAACCACAATGTAGCTTTGCCACAGCAACCTGGTGTTTCGCAATTGCGATGCGCATCCACTGGCTTTGTAAACCATACCCTGTTTTTAAAACGGAATGTTTTATCCGTCAATGCTCCTACCGGACAAACATCAATCATATTTCCGCTAAAGTCATTGTCGATAGCTTTAGAAATGTAGGTTGAAATTTCTGCATGTTC
>Ga0105044_10000767_pt1 | contig 40738 bp, 36 predicted proteins | sample MAT01_FD_78092 | JGI IMG/M metagenome (GOLD analysis project Ga0105044, IMG submission 78092) | Freshwater microbial communities from Lake Fryxell liftoff mats and glacier meltwater in Antarctica - MAT-01 | ecosystem: Environmental > Aquatic > Freshwater > Ice > Liftoff microbial mat | place...
CCGATGTCGGCCGAGGCCACCGTCGTGCGCAATTACCTCGACTGGATGCTCTCGCTCCCCTGGGGCAAAAAGAACAAGGTGCGTCAGGATCTCGACCATGCCGAGGGGGTTCTCAACGAGGACCACTTCGCGCTGGAGAAGGTTAAGGAGCGCATCCTTGAATATCTGGCCGTCCAGAGCCGCGCAAAGAAGCTGAAGAGCCCGATCATCTGCCTCGTCGGCCCGCCTGGCGTTGGTAAAACGTCGCTCGCCAAGTCCATCGCCAAGGCGACGGGCCGTGAGTACGTCCGTATGAGCCTCGGCGGCGTCCGTGACGAAGCTGAAATCCGCGGGCACCGGCGCACCTATATCGGCTCCATGCCGGGCAAGATCATCCAGTCGCTGAAGAAAGTGAAAAGCGCCAACCCGCTGATGCTTCTCGACGAAATCGACAAGCTCGGTGCCGACTGGCGCGGCGACCCGTCCTCGGCCCTGCTGGAGGTGCTGGATCCGGAGCAGAACAACACGTTCAACGACCACTATCTGGAAGTCGATTTCGACCTCTCGGACGTGATGTTCATCACCACGGCGAACACCTTGCGCATGCCCCAGCCGCTGCTTGACCGCATGGAGATCATCCGCATCCCCGGTTACACCGAGGATGAGAAAGTCGAGATCGCCAAGCGCCACCTTGTTCCCAAGCAGGTCGATGCCCACGGTCTGAAAGACGGCGAGTGGTCGGTCAGCGACGAGGGTTTACACGAGCTGATCCGCTATCACACGCGCGAAGCCGGCGTGCGTAACCTCGAGCGCGAGATCGCCAACCTCATCCGCAAGGCGACACGCGAAATCGTGGCGAAGAAGACCAAGAAGGTCGAAGTCACCCCGGCCAATATCGACAAATACGCCGGCGTGAAGAAGTTCCGCTATGGCGAGCTGGATGCCGAAGATCAGGTGGGTGTCGTCACCGGCCTCGCCTGGACGGAAGTCGGAGGCGAAACGCTGCAGATTGAATCGGTCATGCTGCCCGGCAAAGGCCGTATGCAGACGACCGGCAAGCTGGGCGACGTGATGAAGGAATCGATCGACGCTGCGAGGTCCTATGTCCGCTCGAAATCGCTCAGCTTCGGCATCATCCCGCCGCTGTTCGACAAGAAGGACATCCACGTCCACGTGCCTGAGGGGGCTACGCCCAAGGACGGCCCCTCGGCCGGCGTCGGGATGGCGACCTCGATCATCTCGGTCCTCACGGGCATTCCGGTGCGTCGCGATGTCGCGATGACCGGCGAGGTCACGCTGCGCGGACGGGTGCTTCCGATCGGTGGCCTGAAGGAAAAGCTGCTGGCGGCTTTGAGGGCCGGTATCAAGACAGTGCTGATCCCCCAGGAGAACGAAAAAGACCTCGCCGAAATTCCCGACAATGTGAAGCAGGGCCTTAAAATCATTCCCGTTTCCACCGTCGACGAGGTGATCAAGGTAGCTCTGGTGCGTCAGCCTGAACCCATCACCTGGGAGGAGCCGGTCGAGGCGCCCCAGGTTCCGGGAACCGGGTCGGGGACCAGCGAAAACGCCGTTCGCGCACACTAAGTTCTTCGCAACTGCAACCGAAAAGGGCCGCTGAAAAGCGGCCCTTTTTCTTTGCTCCGGCCAGTTTCACTGGCTAGTCTCGCCGCTGGATTCCCAAGAGGAGGGGTACTGAACCCATGAACAAGAATGAACTGATCGCCGCGGTCGCAGACAAGACCAGCATCTCCAAAGGCGATGCCACCGCCGCGGTCGAGGCCGTTTTCGAAGTTGTCACGAATGCCCTGAGAGAGGGCGATGAAGTCCGCGTGGTCGGGTTCGGCACGTTCGTCGTCACCCAGCGCAAGGCTGGTAAGGGCCGCAATCCGCAGACTGGCGAAGAGATCAATATTCCGGCATCCAAGGCGCCGAAGTTCCGCGCCGGCAAGCAGCTTAAGGAAGCGGTCAACTAAGACCGCCGAACTGTTTGAAGGACCAAAGCGCCGCCGCCCGGAACCGGGTTGGCGGCGTTTGGCTGTCGGGCCGGTTCCGCAACTGCCAGCACATGCTTTCGCCGCGCGTCGCCGTCTGATACGGCACGCGCGGAAGGGCGATTAGCTCAGTTGGTAGAGCGCTTCGTTTACACCGAAGATGTCGGCGGTTCGAGCCCGTCATCGCCCACCATTCTTGTCCCCGTTTTCGGGGACAGTCAGCGTCACTAGGTCGCGTGGTGCCGGGACGGGCCCGCGTCCAGACACACTGTCCCTGCGCGGTTTATGGCGCGGGCGACCTCGAGGAGAACGTTTATGAAAATTCTGTTGGCAGCGCTGATCGCTGCCCTGCTGGCGTCCACCGCTCTGGCCGAGGCCAATTTGACCTTCTCCGTTGCCGGGGTCGATCCGACCGGCGGCACCTATACCGGCACGGTGACCGTTGAAGAGCTGCCCAAGGAGGGCGTTGGCTCCGGTGACAGCTTCAAGGTGACCTGGAATACCGGCGGCGATCCGGTCGTCGGGGTCGGCGTCGTGGACGGCCGGAACCGCAACGTGCTGGCCATCGGTTATGTCTTCAACGGCGCTCCGGGGTCGGCGGTCATGCTGGTGGACGACAGCGGCGCAAGCGCCTCGGGCCTCTGGGCGGTTGCAGGTGCCACGGGCACTGGCACCGAGGTCTGGACGGCAGTTGCGGCAGGGGCGGCCGCACCTGCCGCAGCACCCGCAGCCGATGGAACCATCACCTATGACGGCGCTGTCGAATGCGCCGCCGCGACGGCGTTCGTGGTCGGAAACCTGCGCGTAACGCCGGGCTCCGACACTGCGAAAATCGACACCTACGACAAGGCGAACAGCGCCTGGATCATCAAAGTGGGCGAACTCGGCAAGGACAAGAAAATGTCCGAGCGGATCGCCGACATCCGGGCCGTCCAGGCCGTCTATGCCGCCGATGCCGACGGCATGGGCAAAGCGGTGCCGATCGCCGACCGCTGCGTCGCGACGGCTCCGCCGATCAAGTAGCGCGAAAAGGCCTGCAATGGCGCTTCCTTCGCTTGACACCGCTGGGGGCGGCGCATAACAAGCGCCCTCTCTTGAGCAGGCCGTTTCGGCAGCCTGACAGCCCGCGGGGGCGTAGCTCAGTTGGTTAGAGTGCCGGCCTGTCACGCCGGAGGTCGCGGGTTCGAGCCCCGTCGCTCCCGCCATTCTCTAAAAGAAAAGAACTTGCGGCTTTCCCGCCATATTGCGGGCGCTAAAGCGCTGGTTATGGTGTTCACGCCTTGAGGGGAGACTTTCGTCATATGACTGCTTTTCGCCTGCCGCTGGCCTTCTCCCTCATGCTGGGCGCTGCGCCTGCCGCATTGGCTGCGCCGATCGTCCTGGAAGCGAAGAACACGCTGACCACGCTGACCATCACCGGCGCTCCCGGCGGCGGGTTCGCGCTGGTTGCGCAGGAGCTGGTTCCCTATGCCGGCGGCACTGACCCGCGCCTCCATGTCTATCGCTACGAAGACAATGGCAGCCTGCGGTGGGAGCGCATCATCGACCGCAAGGGCCCGCAGATCGCCAAGGCGATGACCTATGGCCCCGGTGAGATTCTTTACGTGGCCGGCCTCGACGGCTCGCAGCTCACCGCCAATGGCTATCAGTCGATGCTGACCGGCTTCGCTCCGGATGGTGACGTAGTGACCGACGCCGTGTTCGGCGATTCCGAGCCGGTTGAGGATTTTCTGTCGGGCCTCGCGCTCGCGGGCGGAGGCGACCTCATCGCCGCAGGCCGCCGCAAAGCGACACCGGAAGGCACCGCCGACCTTCAAGTCATGCGCGTGACCACCGATGGCGACGTGCTGTGGAGCGATGAACTGAAGAATGCAGCGAAGGAATCCTATCCCGTCACTGCATCGAGCCAGAACGGCGTCTATGTCGCTGGCAGTTTCGAGAACCGCACCGTCTATGTGAAGCGCATCGACGAGGCGTCGCAGTCTCTGGAGGACTTCGCATCCTTTACCGCGCCGCGCCGCTGCGCCGTCGCACAGATCACCATGCTGCCCGATGGCGGCGTGATCCTCGGCATCAATCTTTCGGGCGGCAAGAACGAAGCACGGCTCGTGCGCCTGAGCTCGTCGGGCTCGGTCGTTTGGGACAAGGCGCTGGACGGCGAGGCGGTCATTGCCGACCTGACCTTGCTGCGTAACGGTGTTGTGGTGGTCGCAGGCACTGGGGACAACCCGAAAACACTTGAGTCGCGAGCCTGGCTGCGTGCCTTCGACGGCAGCGGCGAGATGATCGGCGAAATCCTGCCCGAGACCGATGGTGAAACCCGCGCCGGTGGTGTCACGCTCGATCAAGATGGGGGCGTCTATTTCGCCTATTCGCCCATCGATGAATCGATTCCCGCCCAGCCTGTTCCGGTCATCGTCGAACGGATTCGCGTCAACTGAATCGGCGAATTGTTGCGACCCCATCGCAACTACAACTGATTCATACCGCTTTGCGGTAAGTCACTGGACAAAAAACCCAAACCCGACCGGCGCGCGCCCCTCGGCGCGCCGGAAAGCGTCTAGGCGCGCTTTAACCTTTGGGCTATAGCGAGCACAAATCGGGCGGTTTGAAACGGCGTTTCGGGCGGCTCGCACGGGGGCTAAATGGCCGATTTTCTGACCGAATATCTGGCGATCATCATCTTCCTCGGCGTCTCGGCCTTTCTCGGGATTGTGCTGCTGCTGCTGCCGTTCGTTGTCGCCCCGTCGAACCCCGACGCCGAGAAGCTCTCCGCCTACGAATGCGGCTTCAACGCCTTCGACGACGCGCGCATGAAGTTTGACGTACGGTTCTACCTCGTCTCCATCCTCTTCATCATTTTTGACCTTGAGGTCGCCTTCCTGTTCCCCTGGGCGATCACGCTCAGCGACACCGGCATGGCCGGTTTCCTTTCGATGATGGTGTTCCTGGGCGTCCTCACCATCGGTTTCATCTACGAATGGAAGAAGGGAGCACTCGAATGGGAGTGATCCTGCCTCCAAACGGCGCACTCGCCCGCGCAGGCGTCGAAGGCGGCCATGTGCCGGGCGCCGACGATCTGATGTTCGACGCCCTGCAGGGCGAGATGAAAGACAAGGGCTTCGTCACCGCGAGCCTCGAAGAGCTCGTCGCGTGGGCTCGCACCGGCTCGCTGATGTGGATGACCTTCGGTCTGGCCTGCTGCGCCGTCGAGATGATGCAGGCCTCGATGCCGCGCTACGATATGGAGCGCTTCGGTGCCGCCCCTCGCGCCTCGCCGCGCCAGTCCGACGTGATGATCGTCGCCGGCACGCTGACCAACAAAATGGCCCCGGCGCTGCGCAAGGTCTACGACCAGATGCCGGAACCGCGCTACGTCATCTCGATGGGCAGCTGCGCCAATGGCGGCGGTTATTATCACTATTCCTATGCCGTCGTGCGCGGCTGCGATCGTATCGTCCCCGTCGACATCTACGTTCCCGGCTGCCCGCCGACCGCTGAAGCGCTGATCTACGGCATTCTGCAGCTGCAGAAGAAGATCCGCCGCGTCGGCACGCTGGAGCGTTGAAATGAACGCGGAAAGCCTCGCCACTCTGAGCGCCGAGATCGCGGCTGCCGTCCCCGGCGCGATGCTGCGCTCATCCCATGACGAACTGACGCTGCACATTATGCCCGCCGAGATTGTCGCAGCGCTCACCGCGCTGCGCGATCATCCGGTGCTGCGCTTCACCACGCTTATCGACATTTGTGGCGTCGACTATCCCGAACGCGCACAGCGTTTTGACATCGTCTATCACCTGCTCTCGATGCGCCGGAATGCGCGCATTCGAATCAAGTTGATGACCGGCGAGATGCAGCCGGTGCCGACAACCATAAGCGTCTATCCGGCCTCCAACTGGTTCGAGCGCGAAGCCTTCGACATGTTCGGCATCCTGTTCTCGGATCACCCGGACCTTCGCCGCATGCTCACCGACTACGGCTTCTCCGGCCATCCGCTCCGCAAGGATTTTCCGATGACCGGCTATGTCGAGGTCCGCTACGACGACGAGCAGAAGCGCGTCGTCTACGAGCCCGTAAAGCTGCAGCAGGAATATCGCTCGTTCGATTATCTCAGCCCATGGGAAGGCGCGCGCGCGGCGCGGACGCTGCCGGGCGACGAGAAGGCGAAAACGCCATGACCCCCGCCGCGAGCGCGATGGACGATCGCAAGTTCACGATCAATTTCGGCCCTCAGCATCCGGCCGCGCACGGTGTGCTGCGCCTTGTGCTTGAGCTGGACGGTGAAGTCGTCGAGCGAGTCGACCCGCATATCGGCCTTCTGCATCGGGGCACCGAGAAGCTGATCGAATACAAAACCTATCTTCAAGCGCTGCCGTACTTCGACCGGCTCGATTACGTCGCGCCGATGAACCAGGAGCACGCCTATTCGCTCGCCGTCGAGAAGCTGCTAGGCATCGCCGTGCCGCGCCGTGGCCAGCTCATCCGTGTTCTCTATAGCGAGATCGGTCGCATCCTCTCGCATTTGCTGAACGTGACGACGCAGGCCCTCGACGTCGGCGCGCTCACCCCGCCGCTTTGGGGCTTCGAGCCGCGCGAAGATCTGATGATCTTCTACGAGCGCGCCTCGGGTAGCCGCATGCACGCGGCCTATTTTCGCCCCGGCGGCGTCCATCAGGATCTGCCGCAGAAACTCGTCGACGATATCTACAAATGGACCGAGACCTTCCCCACGAAGATCGACGACATTGAAAGTCTTGTCACCGGCAACCGCATCTTCAAGCAGCGCAACGTCGATATCGGCGTGGTGACCGAGCAGGATGCGCTGGACTGGGGCTTTTCCGGCGTGATGGTGCGCGGCTCGGGCCTCGCCTGGGATCTGCGCCGCTCGCAGCCCTATGAGTGCTACAACGAGCTCGATTTCAAAATCCCCGTCGGCAAGAACGGCGACTGCTACGACCGCTATCTCTGCCGAATCGAAGAAATGCGCGAGAGCTGCAAGATCATGCGCCAGTGCATCGAGCTGATGCAGCCAGGCCCCGTCTCCAGCGACGACGGCAAGATCGTGCCGCCCAGGCGCGCCGACATGAAGCAGACGATGGAAGCGCTGATCCATCACTTCAAGCTCTACACCGAGGGCTACAAGGTGCCGGCCGGCGAAGTCTACGTCGCCGTCGAAGCACCCAAGGGCGAGTTCGGCGTCTACCTCATCTCTGATGGCACCAACCGTCCGTATCGCTGCAAGATACGCGCGCCGGGCTTCGCCCACCTCCAGGCGATGGATTACATGTGCCGGGGCCACATGCTGGCCGACGTGAGCGCAATCCTCGGCTCGCTCGATATCGTGTTCGGTGAGGTCGATCGATGACCGCCTCAATTCTCAACGTCGCAGGCGGGGCAGGCGTGATGCACGCCGTTGCCGCTCTGTCGCCCGCGGCCACGCTCGTGCAGCGTCAGCTCGATACCTATAACGCGCAGGATCTCGAAGCCTTCCTCGACTGCTATGCCGAGGATTGCGTCATCGCCGATCTCAATGGCCAGGTCACCCAGAACGGCAAGGCGGTCATCCGCGAGCGCTACACCGCGATGTTCGCCAAGTTTCCTGAGAACAGGGCGGTACTCGTCAACCGCATCGCCAACGGCAACACCGTCATCGACCATGAGGACGTGATCCGTTCGCCGGACGGCGAGCGCTTCTTCGCCATCGCCATTTACACCATCGCCGGCGGCAAGATCGCCCGCGTCGACTTCGCGAAAGCCTGAGCCATGGCCAATCGCCGTCTCGCATCTCAGCAGCCCGCGAGCTTCGCCTTCAACGCAGCCAACCTCGCGTGGATCGATAAGCTGGTGGCCCGCTATCCTGCCGACCGTGTCGCTTCCGCCGTGATCCCGATGCTGTGGCGCGCGCAGGAGCAGGAAGGCTGGATCGGCGAAGCCTGCATCCGCTGGATCGGCGAGCGCTGCGGTCTCAGCTATGTCCGCGTCTACGAGATCGTGACGTTCTACACGATGTTCCATTTGAGCCCCGTCGGCCGCACCCATGTGCAGGTCTGCGGCACCACGCCATGCATGTTGCGCGGCGCGGGCGACCTCATCGACGTGTGCAAATCGCGCATTGCCAAGACGCAGAAGAAGATCACCGAAGACGGCCAGTTTTCGTGGGAAGAGGTCGAATGCCTCGGCGCCTGCGTGAACGCGCCGCTCGTCCAGATTTTCTCCGACACCTATGAAGACCTGACTGCCGGCAGCTTCAACGCTTTGCTCGACGCCTTCGCGCGCGGCGAAGCGCCCAAGCCCGGCCCGCAAATCGACCGCATCCACTCCGCCCCCGAAGGCGGCGCGCTGACGCTCACCGAGGTGAAAGACTGACATGCTGGCCGACAAGGACCGCATCTTCACCAATCTCTACGGCCTGCACGATCCAGGGCTCGCCGGCGCGCGCAAGCGCGGCGACTGGGACGGCACGAAAGCTATCATCGAGATGGGCCGCGACGGCATCGTCAATGTCATGAAGGCATCGGGCCTGCGCGGCCGTGGCGGCGCGGGCTTCCCGACCGGCATGAAATGGTCGTTCATGCCCAAGGCCTCCGACGGCCGCCCGGCCTATCTTGTCGTCAACGCCGACGAGTCCGAGCCCGGCACCTGCAAGGATCGCGACATCCTGCGCCACGATCCGCACAAGCTGGTTGAGGGCTGCCTGATCGCCAGTTTCGCGATGGGCGCAAACGCCGCCTACATTTATGTGCGCGGCGAGTTCATCCGCGAACGTGAAGCGCTCGAGCGCGCGGTCGACGAGGCCTACGATGCCGGCCTCATCGGCAAGAACAATATCCACGGCTGGGATTTCGACTGCTACGTCCACCACGGTGCCGGCGCCTATATCTGCGGCGAAGAAACCGCCCTGCTCGAAAGCCTTGAAGGCAAAAAGGGCATGCCGCGCCTCAAGCCGCCATTCCCCGCGAATGTCGGCCTCTATGGCTGCCCCACCACCGTGAACAACGTCGAATCCATCGCGGTCGCGCCCACCATCCTGCGCCGTGGGGCGGAATGGTTCGCTGGCCTCGGCCGCCCCAACAACACCGGCACCAAGGTGTTCTGCATCTCGGGCCACGTGAACAAGCCGTGCAACGTCGAAGAGGAAATGGGCATCCCGCTCAAAGATCTTATCGAGAAGCATTGCGGCGGCGTGCGCGGCGGCTGGGACAATTTGCTCGCAATCATCCCCGGCGGCTCGTCGGTCCCGTTGCTCAACAAAGACGTCTGCGACACCGTCCTGATGGATTTCGACAGCCTCAAGGCTGTCGGCTCAGGCCTTGGCACGGCCGGCGTCATCGTGATGGACAAATCCACCGACGTCGTCGCCGCGATCCGCCGCCTCTCATACTTCTACAAGCATGAGAGCTGCGGCCAGTGCACGCCATGCCGCGAGGGAACGGGGTGGATGTGGCGCATGATGCAGCGCATGGAAACCGGCGAGGCCACCATCGCCGAGATCGACACGCTGCAGGACGTCACCAAGCAGATCGAAGGCATGACCATCTGCGCGCTTGGCGATGCCGCCGCTTGGCCGGTCCAGGGCCTCATCAAGAACTTCCGCCCCGAGATGGAGCGCCGCATCCGCGCGCGCGACCCCTCGCTGGCCCGTGCGGCGGAGTAGGGCGCATGACCAAGATCATCGTCGACGGCAAGGAAGTCGACGTCCCCGGCGATTTCTCGCTGCTGCAGGCCTGCGAAGCCGCCGGTGCCGAAATCCCGCGCTTCTGCTTCCACGAGCGCCTCTCCATCGCCGGCAATTGCCGAATGTGTCTCGTGGAAGTGAAGGGCGCGCCCAAGCCGGTCGCCTCCTGCGCCCAGCAGGTGCGCGATCAGCGCCCCGGCCCCAACGGCGAGCCCGCAATCATCGTCACCAACTCGGCCGTCATCAAGAAGGCGCGCGAAGGCGTGATGGAATTCCTGCTCCTCAACCATCCGCTTGACTGCCCGATCTGCGATCAGGGCGGCGAGTGCGATCTGCAGGATCAGGCGATGGGCTACGGCATCGACGAAGCGCGCACGCGCGAATTCCGCCGCGCCGTCACCGACAAATATATGGGCCCGCTGGTCAAGACCATCATGACCCGCTGCATCCACTGCACGCGCTGCGTCCGCTTTGCTGCCGAAGTCGCAGGCGTGGATGAGATCGGCGCGATCGGCCGCGGCGAAGACATGGAGATCACGACCTATCTGGAAAAGGCGATCACCAGCGAGATGTCGGCGAACATCATCGACCTCTGTCCGGTCGGTGCGCTCACCTCCAAGCCCTACGCCTTCAACGCGCGCCCTTGGGAACTACGCAAAACGGAGTCCATCGACGCGATGGACGCCATCGGGTCCAACATCCGCGTCGATGCGCGCGGCCCCGAAGTGCTGCGCGTCCTCCCCCGCGTGAACGACGACGTGAACGAGGAATGGATTTCCGATAAAACCCGCTTCGCCTGCGACGGTCTCGGCAAGCAGCGTCTCGACAAGCCTTACGTCCGCCAGAACGGCAAGCTCAAACCCGCAAGCTGGGAAGACGCCATTGCCGCCATCGCGGTGCGCCTCAAGAACACTGCCAAGGAAAAGATCGCGGCCATCGCCGGCGATCTCGTCAGCGCCGAGCCGGTGAAAGCGCTGAAGGATCTAATGGCCTCGCTTGGCGTCGCCAATCTCGATTGCCGTCAGGATGGGGCCAAGCTGGGGGGGCTGCGCGCTTCCTATCTCTTCAACACCACCATCGCCGGCATCGAAGACGCCGACGCGATCCTTCTGGTCGGCACCAATCCGCGCTGGGAAGCGCCGCTGGTCAATTCGCGGATCCGCAAGGCATGGCTTCGTCATCCGCTGAAAGTCGCGCGCATCGGTGCGCCGGTCGATCTTACCTATGACGTGACTGAACTGGGCGGAGACTTCGCAGCGCTCGCCAAAATCGCCTTGGGCGATCACGAGATTTTTCAGACACTGAAAGACGCCAAGCACCCGATGCTGATCGTCGGGCAGGGCGCGCTGGCCCGCGCCGACGGCGCAGCCATCCTAAGCGCCTGCGCGAAGATCGCAGCGGGCACCGGCATGATCGGCCCGGCGGGCGAGGGCGGCTGGAACGGCTTCAACGTACTGCACACCGCCGCCGCCCGCGTCGGCGCACTCGACATCGGCTTCGTCCCGGGAGAAGGCGGCCGCGATGTCGCCGGCATTCTCGATGGTGCATCGAAGGGCGAGATCGAAACGGTCTGGCTGCTCGGCGCGGATGAAATCGATACCGTGAAACTTGGGCAAGCCTTCGTGATCTATCAGGGCAGCCACGGCGATGCCGGCGCCCACCGCGCCGACGTCATTCTGCCGGGCGCGGCGTACACCGAAGAGCCCGGTCTCTTCGTCAACACCGAAGGCCGTGTTCAGGCCGCCAACCGCGCGGTCTATCCGCCCGGCGAAGCGCGCGAGAACTGGAAAATCATCCGCGCCATTTCCGGCGCGATGGATAAGGCGCTTCCCTACGACGACATCGCCGCCCTGCGCGCCAGGCTGGCTGCCGACGTTCCCAGCTTCGGGACCCGCGACGTTGCCGCAGGTTCGACCGGCGGCGACGCGGCAGCCTGGGAAAGCGTCGGCACAGTCGGCGAGATTTCATCTGCGCCGCTGGCCTATCCGATTACTGACTTCTACCTCACCAACCCGATCGCCCGCGCGAGCCGGACGATGGCTGAATGCAGCCGTCAGTTCGTAGCCGCCGTACCGGCCATCCAGGCGGCGGAGTAGAGCCATGCTGTTCTACGACCTCCTGAAAGACTGGCTCGGAAACGAGTGGGCCTTCGTCATCAGCCAGGCAGTCAGTATCTTCCTGATGATCGCCGTCCTGCTCATCATGATCGCTTACATCCTGCTGGCCGATCGCAAGATCTGGGCGGCAGTTCAGCTCCGCCGTGGCCCCAACGTCGTGGGCGCCTTCGGCCTGCTGCAATCTTTCGCCGACTTGCTGAAGTTCGTTGTCAAGGAATCCGTCATTCCGGCCGGCGCGAACAAGGTCGTCTTCCTCCTCGCGCCGCTCGTCACCGTTATCCGCGCGCGCGGCGCCTGGGCCGTCGTGCCGATGGCAGAGGGGTGGGTCGTCGCCGACATCAATGTCGGCGTGCTCTACATCTTCGCGGTGTCGTCGCTCGGCGTCTACGGCATCATCATGGGCGGCTGGGCCTCCAACTCGAAATACCCGTTCCTCGGCGCGCTGCGCTCAGCGGCCCAAATGGTCAGCTACGAGGTCTCCATCGGCTTCGTCATCATCACGGTGCTGCTGTGGTCCGGGTCGCTGAACCTCACAGAGATCGTGCATCAGCAGCAGATCCACGGCTGGAACGTCTTTTCGCTGCTCTTCCCGATGTTCATCATTTTCTTCATCTCGGCTCTGGCTGAGACAAACCGCCCGCCCTTCGATCTGCCTGAGGCGGAATCCGAACTCGTCGCCGGCTATCAGGTCGAATATTCCTCGACGCCCTATCTGCTCTTCATGCTGGGCGAATACGTCAACATCGTCCTGATGTGTGCGATGATCACCATCTTCTTCCTCGGCGGCTGGCTGCCGCCCTGGAATGTCAGCTTTCTCAACGCGGTGCCCGGTATCGTCTGGTTCATCCTGAAGATCTGGCTGGTCTTCTTCATGTTCGCGATGGTGAAGGCCATCGTGCCGCGTTACCGCTATGACCAGCTTATGCGCCTCGGCTGGAAGGTATTTCTGCCCATCTCGCTGGTATGGGTGATCGTCGTGTCGGGATACCTCGTGGCGAGCGGAAATTTCCCAGTGGTAGGAGGGTCCTGATGGCCTGGCTCGATCGTTCGGCGCGCGCGATCTTCCTCACCGATTTCATCGGCGGGTTCTTCATCGGCATGAAGTACTTCTTCAAGCCCAAGGCGACGATCAACTATCCGTTCGAAAAGGGCCCGCTGTCGCCCCGCTTCCGTGGCGAACATGCTCTTCGCCGTTACGCTAACGGCGAAGAGCGCTGCATTGCGTGCAAATTGTGCGAGGCGATCTGCCCCGCTCAGGCCATCACCATCGAGGCCGAACCGCGCGACGACGGCAGCCGTCGCACCACCCGCTACGACATCGACATGTTGAAGTGCATCTATTGCGGCTTTTGCCAGGAGGCTTGTCCGGTCGATGCCATCGTGGAAGGTCCAAACTTCGAATTCGCCGCCGAAACCCGCGAAGAGCTGATGTACGACAAGGACAAACTGCTCGCCAACGGCGACCGCTGGGAACGTGAGATCGCCCGCAATCTCGAAATGGACGCGCCGTACCGCTGATGTTGATCGCGATCGCCTTCTACCTGTTCGCGGCTATCACCATCGCTTCGGCGGTCATGGTCGTCGCTGCGCGCAATCCTGTGCACTCGGTTCTGTTCCTGATCCTCGCCTTCTTCTCGGCGGCCGGCCTGTTCATGCTGGCGGGGGCCGAGTTCCTCGCGATGATCCTGATCATCGTCTATGTTGGCGCCGTCATGGTGCTGTTCCTCTTTGTCGTAATGATGCTCGACATCGACATCGCGGAAATGCGCCAGGGCGTGCTCGACTACGTACCGCTGGGCGCGCTTATCGGCGTCATCATGCTGGTCGAAATCGGCATGGTGCTGGGCGTCTGGGTCTTCGCGCCAGAGGCTGCGACCGCCATCACCTCGCCGGTGACGCCGGGTGTCCAGAACACCGTTGCGCTCGGGCGAGTTATATACACGGACTACATCTACGTCTTCCAGGCCTGCGGCCTCGTCCTGCTCGTCGCGATGATCGGTGCCATCGTCCTGACGTTGCGTGAGCGCCCGGGCGTCCGCCGTCAGTCGATCTCAAAGCAGGTCGCGCGCCGCCGCGCCGACGGCGTGGAACTCAAAGACGTCAAGCCGGGGCAGGGCCTATGACCGTCGGTGTCACCCACTATCTTGTTGTTGCCGCTATCCTTTTCACAATCGGCGTCCTCGGCATCTTCGTAAACCGCAAGAACATCATCGTTATCCTGATGTCGATCGAGCTCATGCTGCTCGCTGTGAACATCAACCTTGTCGCGTTCTCCACCTCGCTGGGCGATCTCGCCGGCCAGGTTTTTGCGCTCGTCATTCTCACCGTCGCCGCCGCCGAAGCTGCCATCGGTCTTGCCATTCTCGTCGTCTTCTTCCGGAACCGCGGCTCGATTGCGGTCGAAGACGTCAACGTGATGAAGGGCTGACGCGCTCATGCTTTCGGCCATCGTCTTTCTGCCGCTTCTGGGCGCCATCATCGCCGGATTCTTCGGCCGCCTCATCGGCGCGCGCATGGCCGAGATCGTCACCACGTCGATGCTGGGTGTTGCAGCCGTTCTCTCATGGATTGCCTTCATCCAGATCGGCCTCAATTACGGCGAACCGCAGACCGTTCAGATTCTCGACTGGATCGTCTCCGGCGCCTTTAAGACCTCGTGGACACTGCGTATCGACACGTTGACCGTGGTCATGCTGGTCGTGGTGAACACAGTCTCCTCGCTCGTTCATCTTTATTCCATTGGCTACATGGCCGAGGATCCGCACCGTCCGCGGTTCTTTGCCTATTTGTCGCTCTTTACCTTCGCGATGCTGATGCTGGTGACTGCGGATAACTTCCTCCAGCTCTTCTTCGGTTGGGAAGGGGTCGGCCTCGCCTCATACCTGCTGATCGGCTTCTGGTATCAAAAGCCCTCCGCTAACGCTGCGGCCATCAAGGCCTTCGTCGTCAACCGCGTCGGCGATTTCGGCTTCGCGCTCGGCATCGTCGGCATCTTCGCGGTGTTCGGCACCATCTCCTTCGACGAAGTGTTTGCCGCGTCGCCCGACATGGCCGGCCGCACCTTTGAATTCGCCGGCGCGCAGTTCGACGTGATGACGACGCTCTGCATGCTGCTGTTCATCGGTGCGATGGGAAAATCGGCGCAGTTCCTGCTCCATACTTGGCTGCCCGACGCCATGGAGGGCCCAACGCCCGTCTCGGCGCTCATCCACGCCGCGACCATGGTGACGGCGGGCGTCTTCCTCGTTGTGCGCTGCTCGCCGATGTTCGAATACGCACCCGATGCGCTGGCTTTTGTAACCGTCATTGGCGCCATCACCGCTTTCTTCGCGGCCTCGGTCGGTCTCTTCCAGAATGACATCAAGCGGGTCATCGCCTACTCCACCTGTTCTCAGCTCGGCTACATGTTCTTCGCAGCAGGCGTCTCGGCCTATCAGGCCGCGATGTTCCACCTCTTCACCCATGCCTTCTTCAAGGCGCTGCTGTTCCTCGGCGCCGGCTCAGTCATCCATGCGATGCACCACGAGCAGGACATGCGGAAGATGGGCGGCATCTCCAGGCTGATCCCCTTCACCTACGCCATGATGATGATCGGCACGATCGCCCTTATCGGCTTCGGCATCCCCGGCATTGGCGGCTTCGCGGGCTTCTATTCCAAGGACGCCATCCTGGAATCGGCGTTTGCAGCCGGAACCGGCGTCGGCAGCTTCGCCTTCATCGCCGGCATCGCCGCAGCGCTGATGACCTCGTTCTATTCATGGCGCCTCGCGTTCATGACCTTCCACGGTGTGCCCAAGTGGAAGCACGACGATCATGCTGCCCATGAGGGCCACGGCCACGGCGAACACACGCCGCATGAATCGCCGTTTTCGATGACGATTCCGCTGGCGATCCTGGCGATCGGCGCCATCGCGTCCGGTTTCCTCTTTTATCCCTACTTTATCGGTGACGGCGAAGGAGACTTCTGGCGTCAGGCGATCTTTGTCCTGCCGCATAACCACGCGCTGCATGCGCGCCACGACGTGCCGGAGTGGGTGTTGTGGGCACCGCTGACCGTCACGGTTATTGGCTTCCTGATCGCCGCCTATTACTTCCTCTTGAGGCCGCAGCGCGCGGCAGAAATCGCCGCGAATGACGGGCTCCTCTACAATTTCCTCAAGAACAAATGGTACTTCGACGAGATCTACAATTTCCTGCTTGTGCGCCCCGCCTTCTGGATCGGCCGCAAGCTGTGGAAGCTGGGCGACGGCTGGCTGATCGACGGCTTCGGCCCTGACGGCGTCGCCGCCCGCGTCAAAGACATCGCCGGACGCGCAGGGCGTCTGCAGTCCGGCTACATCTTCCACTACGCCTTCGCCATGCTCATCGGCGTCGCTGCCATGCTCACCTGGCTGATGTTCTGGGGCGCCCCGAAATGAGCGGCTGGCCCTTGCTCTCGATCGTCACGTTTCTGCCGCTGGTCGGCGCGCTCTTTATCTTCCTGCTCGGCCGCGCCGACGGCGAAGCAGGAGACCGCAACGCCCGCTGGGTCGCCCTCTGGACGACGCTGATCACCTTCGTCTTCGCGGTGATTGTGTGGATGCAGTTCGATCCTGCCAATACCGACTTCCAGATGGTGGAAGAGCTGCCCTGGCTCGGCGGCGGCGTCTCCTACAAGATGGGCGTCGACGGCATCTCGGTCCTCTTTGTCGTCCTCACCGCCTTCCTCATGCCGGCCGCGATCCTCTGCTCATGGACGTCCATCGAGACGCGCGTGAAGCATTACATGATCGCCTTCCTGGTGCTCGAAACGCTGATGATCGGCGTCTTCTGCGCGCTTGATCTCGTCGTCTTCTATGTCTTCTTCGAAGGCGGTCTGATCCCGATGTTCATCATCATCGGCGTCTGGGGCGGCAAGCGGCGCGTATATGCCACCTACAAGTTCTTCCTCTACACGCTGCTCGGCTCGGTGTTGATGCTTGTCGCCATCCTCTACATGTGGGCAACGGCAGGCACGACCGACATCGTGAAGCTGATGGCGTACGATTTCGCGCCCGAAGCCCAAACCTGGCTATGGCTCGCCTTCTTCGCCTCGTTCGCGGTGAAGATGCCGATGTGGCCGGTCCACACATGGTTGCCGGACGCCCACGTCGAGGCACCGACCGCCGGCTCCGTCATCCTCGCCGGCATACTTCTCAAAACGGGCGGATATGGCTTCCTCCGCTTTTCGCTGCCGATGTTCCCGGAGGCATCGGCGCAGTTCGCAGATCTCGTCTTCGCCCTCTCCATCGTCGCCATCGTCTACACTTCGCTGGTCGCGCTTGCGCAGGAGGACATCAAGAAACTCATCGCCTATTCCTCTGTCGCCCATATGGGCTTCGTGACCATGGGCATCTTCACGCTCAATCAGCAGGGCGTTGACGGCGCGATTTTCCAGATGATCAGCCACGGCTTCGTTTCCGGCGCGCTATTCCTCTGCGTCGGCGTCATCTATGACCGGATGCACACGCGAGAGATCGCGGCCTATGGTGGCCTCGTGAACCGCATGCCTCTCTACGCTTTCGCATTCCTCGTGTTCACGATGGCCAATGTTGGTTTGCCCGGCACCTCCGGCTTCGTGGGCGAGTTCCTCACCATGGCTGGTGCCTTCCAGGTCAACACCTGGGTCGCCATTGGTGCCGCCACCGGCGTAATTCTCTCGGCCGCCTATGCGCTGTTCCTCTATCGTCGCGTTGTATTCGGCGCGCTAGTGAAGCCCGAGCTGAAAGACATCGCCGATCTCAATTTCCGCGAGATCGTCACCATCGCGCCACTTGTCGCCGCCACACTCTTCTTCGGCATCTATCCCAAGCCCGTCCTCGACGTCACCGGCCCTGCCGTCCAGCAGATGCTGAACGCGATGGAAGTCCCTCTTCACGCCGCCCCGGTCCCAATCTCTGCCAAAAGCGCCGCGCCGCCCGTTGAAGCGCAAGCGCCGGGCCGTGAGAAGCCTTTGCCCGCTGAAGGGGCTCACTAATGCCCAACCTTCACGCCGACCTGTTGCTGACCCTGCCGGAGCTCGCTCTGGCGGTCGGCGGCATGATCATCCTCATGATCGGCGCATTCTTCAAGGCGTTGCGCCCTGCGGTCGTCGACGTCATGGCGCTGGTGCTTCTGCTCGTCATCGCCTTTCTCGTCTGGCAACAGCCGCAGGGGGGGCAGTCGAGCGCCTTCTCAAACGCCTATGTGGTGAACGACTTCACCCGCTTCGCCAAGCTGGTGGTGCTGCTCGGGGCGGCGCTCTCGCTGGTGCTGGCGACCCGCTTCTTCGAGCGCGAGAAAATCGCGCGCTTCGAATTCGCAGCGCTTATGTGCTTCGCGACACTCGGCATGATGATGATGATCTCGGCCGGCGGCCTCATCTCGCTCTATGTCGGGCTGGAGCTTCAGGCGCTCGCTCTCTACGTTCTCGCCGCCTTCCACCGTGACAATGTGAAAGCGACCGAGGCCGGCCTCAAATATTTCGTCCTCGGCGCGCTCTCGTCCTGCCTGCTGCTCTACGGTGCCAGCCTCATCTACGGCTTCGCCGGTACGGTGGAATTCGACGGTATCGCCGCAGCGATAGACGGCGAGCGCAATCTCGGTGCGCTCATCGGCATTGTCTTCGTGATGGCCGGGCTCGCCTTCAAGATTTCAGCCGTGCCGTTCCACATGTGGACGCCTGACGTCTACGAAGGCGCCCCCACTCCGGTCACCGCCTTCTTCGCGGGCGCCCCGAAAATGGCGGCGATGGCGCTCACCTTGCGCGTTCTCTTCGACGCCTTGCCGAATGCAGTGGCCGACTGGCGCCAGATCGTCACCTTCATCTCCATCGCCTCGATGGTGCTCGGCGCCTTTGCGGCCATCGGCCAGACCAACATCAAGCGTCTGATGGCCTATTCCTCCATCGGCAATATCGGCTATGCGCTGGTCGGTGTCGCGGCGGGCACGGAGCAAGGCATCGCCGCCGTCCTCATCTTCATGGCGATCTATGTCGTCATGACGGTCGGCGTCTTCGTCTGCGTTCTCGCCATGCGCCGCGCCGGCGGTCAGGTCGAAAAGATCGAAGACCTCTCCGGCCTTATGGCGACGCGCCCGCTGCTCGCCATCGCCTTTATCCTGCTGCTGTTCTCCTATGTCGGCCTGCCGCCGCTGCCGGGATTCTTCGGTAAGTTCTACGTCTTCGGAGCGGCAGTGGAGCAGGGCCTCTGGCCGCTCGCCATTATCGGTGTCGTCACCAGCGTCGTCGGCGCGTTCTACTACGTCCGTCTCATCATGCTGATGATCAACGGCCAGCCCGGTGAACCGTTCGAAAACAAGATGGGTGGAGAACTCCGCATCGTGCTCGTGGGCACCATGGTCTTCAGCCTCGCCATGCTCATCGTCCCCGGCATTCTGGTTGACTGGGCCGGGACCGCCGCTGCAGCCTTGATGAAATGACGCCAGAGCCTTGGCCGGCTCATCTCGATCTCGACACGTTCGACGAGATCGACTCGACCCATCAGGAGGCCCGGCGCCGCGCGGCGGACGGCCATCCCGGCAATGTCTGGATCGTCGCCCGCCGCCAGACTGCCGGTCATGGCCGCCGGGGCAGGGTATGGGAGTCGCCGAACGGCAATCTCATGGCGAATGTCCTCATCCGTCCCGATATCGAAATCGCCAAAGCCCCTCAGGTGTCATTCGTTGCCGCGCTCGCCGTCGCCGACCTGCTGGACCGCTGCGCACCCGGCCATTGCACGCTCAAATGGCCGAACGATCCGCTGCTCGATGGCCGCAAGGCTGCGGGCGTTCTGCCCGATAGCGCAGGCCGCGCCGACGGCCGTCTCGATTGGCTCACGGTTGGCTTCGGCGTGAACCTCGCCACCAGCCCTACCGGCACGCCATATCCGACGGCCTCGGTCGCAGCCGTCACCGGCATGGCCCCGGACCCCGACATCGCCCTCACCATCCTCGCCAACGCCTGGGAGCGCCGCTTCGCCGAATGGCGCATGGGCGGCTTCGCTCCGGTCCGCGCCGCTTGGCTCGCCCGCGCCCACGGCATAGGCGGCGAAATCCGCGTCCAGCTCCCGGATGAAACCTTCACCGCCCGCTTCGAGGGCCTCGACGACACCGGCGCGCTGATCGCCCGGCTGCACGATGGCACCGCCCGGCTCGTCTCGGCCGGCGATGTCTTCCCGGTGTCTCCGCCCGATCCCTAATTGTCATCCCGAGCGCTCGCCGCAATGCCGCGATATGAGATAATAATCCTTGAACTGGATTGCCCGCCTCCCCATCCTTCTGTCAGGGCGGATTCCGCGCCTGACAGGCTGAGGTGAGTGCAGAACCAAAAGCCACAAACGAATGAGGCGGTCATCCGAAATCCGGCGTTCAAATCGGAGGGACCGCTCTGGGTCCGCGAAAAGGTGACATACGAATACGGCTGCGGCCCCAAAAAACCGACATTCAAATCGGAACTGACCCTCAGCCCCCCCCAGCGAAAACCGACAAACGAATAGGAATGCCTCCCTTCCGTAAACGTCAACTCACGTCGATGTTTCGTACCCGCCTCCCTTTGGGCTAGGTAGGGCCATGCTTCTCGCAATCGATGCCGGCAACACCAACATCGTCTTCGCCGTCTATGACGGTGACCGCGTCGTCGCGCAGTTCCGCGCCTCGACGAAAGAGGGCCGCACGGCCGATGAATATTTCGCCTGGCTAGCTCAGCTCATGGAAATCCAGGACCTCAAGGTCAGGGAGATCGATGGCGCGATCATCGCGACCGTGGTCCCACAGGCCCTTTTCAACCTTCAGCGGCTCTGCCGCAAATACCTCAAGCGCGAGCCGCTCGTCGTCGGCGCCCCGAATGTCGATCTCGGCATTGCGGTGAACACCGACCGCCCGGGCGCCGTCGGCGCCGACCGTCTCGTCAATGCCGTTGCCGCGTTCGCAGATCACGGCGGCGATCTCATCATCATAGATTTCGGCACAGCCACCACCTTCGACATCGTCGGTGCGGGCGGTTCCTATGACGGCGGCATCATCGCGCCGGGCGTCAATCTGTCCATGGAGGCGCTCCACCAGGCCGCCGCTCAGCTGCCCCGCATCGCCATCGAGCGTCCGCAAAGCGTCGTCGGCCGTGATACGGTGCCGGCCATGCAGTCGGGCGTTTTCTGGGGCTATATCGCGATGATCGAGGGCCTCGTTACGCGCATCAAGGCTGAGATCGGCCGCCCGATGAAGGTTATCGGCACCGGAGGCCTCGCCAACCTCTTTCGCCACTCCACGACAGCTATCGACGACATCGACGGCAACCTCACCATCAGGGGCCTGCGCTACATCTACGGCCGCAACGCAGATGCAAACTGTCTTCCCGTCGATGACGAAACGCTGGACGTCGCCGAACACCCATGAGCGTAAATCCCCGCGACGAACTCGTCTTCCTGCCGCTGGGCGGGTCAGGCGAGATCGGCATGAACCTAAATCTCTACGGCTTTGGCCCGCCCGAGCGGCGCAAATGGATCATGGTCGATCTCGGCATCACCTTTGGTGACGAGATGATCCCCGGCGTCGATATCGTGATGCCGGATATCCGCTTCATCGCGGAGCGCCGCAAGGATCTGCTCGGCATCGTCCTCACCCACGCGCATGAGGATCACATCGGTGCGGTGCCGCATCTCTGGCCGCTGCTGCGCTGCCCGATGTACGCAACGCCGTTCACCGCGCATCTCATCCGCGCCAAGCTGGACGAGGCGGATATCAACGCCAAGGTCACCGAAATTCCGCTGAACGGCAGCTTCGATCTAGGTCCGTTCAGCATCGAGCTCATCACGCTGACGCATTCAATCCCTGAACCCAACGCCGTCGCCATTCGAACTCCACTCGGCACGATCCTCAATACCGGCGACTGGAAGATCGACCCCGCGCCGATGGTCGGCGAAGTCACCGACGAAGCCGCGCTCCGCCGCCTCGGCGACGAGGGTGTGCTGGCGATGACCTGCGATAGCACCAATGTCTTTGTGCCCGGCCGCGCCGGCTCAGAAGGCGAGGTGCGGGGATCGCTCGCCAAGCTCATCAAGAGCCGTCAGGGCCGGCGCATCGCCGTCACCGCCTTCGCATCCAATGTTGCCCGGCTCGAAACGGTGGCGCTTGCCGCCTATGACGCCGGCCGTAGTGTAGCGCTGGTCGGACGCTCCATGCGCCGTATGGTCGCCGCTGCGCAGGCGACCGGATATCTCACGGAGCTGCCGCCCTTCGTGAACGAGGAACAGGCCGGCATGCTGCCGCCCGAAAACGCGGTCTATCTCTGCACCGGCAGCCAGGGCGAGCAGGGCTCGGCCCTGGCCCGAATCGCGGTCGGCGAGCATCGCAGCGCTCCGCTCGAATCCGGCGATGTCGTCATTTTCTCCAGCCGGGTCATTCCCGGAAACGAGAAGAAGGTCGGCGCGATGCAAAACGCGCTCGCCGCACGCGGCGTCGAGATCGTCACCGATCAGGATCATCTCGTTCACGTCTCCGGCCATCCCTGCCGCGACGAACTCGCCGACATGTATCGCTGGGTGCGTCCCAAGGTTGCGATCCCGGTGCATGGCGAGCTCCGGCACATGATGGAGCACAAGCGGTTTGCACTCAGCCTTCAGGTGCCTGAAGCCATCGTCGCGCCCAACGGTTCGATGCTGAAACTCGCTCCCGGTCCCGCCGCCATCATCGACGAAGCCCCTTCGGGCCGTGTCCACATGGACGGCAAGGTGCCGGTCGCAGAAGGCGATGGCCTCGCGCGTGCCCGCCGCAGCCTCAGCTATGCCGGTTTCGCCGGCGTCACGGTCATCATCGACAAGAAGGGCAGGCCCGTCACCTCGCCCTCCGTCCAGACCGAAGGCATTCCCGAAACCGTTGTTGCAGCGTTGCGCGAAGCGGCCGACCACGCCGCACGCTCGGCCCGCCTCGACGATGAAGAAGAAGCCGCCGAACGCATCCGCCGCGCCGTCCGCCGCGAAGCCCAGGTCAGCTGGGGCAAACGCCCCGTCGTGCGCGTCGACATCGTGCGGATCTAGGTGCGAGCATGAAAGCGCCACGCTGTCTTTCAAGACAAAGACCTTCCCCCATCGGGAGAAGGTGGGCAAAGCCCGGAAGGGGACCTGGCAGGATGAGGCTCACACAATGAACATCGGCGGCTCGATCGTTGTCCTCGTCATCGCCTGGTGGATCGCCTTCCAGGCGCTCCTGCCGGTCGGCGTCAAATCGCCTGCAGAGACTGGCGAGAAGATGGTCGGCGACCCCGGCGCCCCGGTTCGCGCCGATCTGCTGAAGAAGGGTCTGTGGTCCTGCGTCATTGCCGCCGTGATCTGGGCGGTTCTGTTCTCGCTGGTCCAATACTCCGGCCTCAGCTTCGACGATCTCCCATCGCCATGACCCAAAGAAAAAGCGAGGCCGCCGGCCTCGCTTGCTCTATTTCGGATTTTTAAGGCCTCCGGTCGTTAACCGCCGAAGACTCTCTCCTCCCTAAACGCAGCCGCGCTGGAAGCGCCGGCCCCTTTTGGTAGGATGTACGTATACGCACCCCTGCGGCCTGTAAACGAAATTATCATTCATGGTGCACCGCAACATTGTCTTTTTCGTTCGTTTGGCGGTGCTCGCCTTTCTGTCCGTAATAATTCCGGCAAATTACGCAGTTGCGGCGCAATCGCCGTATGACTGGCCCCCGGCCAGCGCTCGGTGGAGTTCCGGCGACGAGCAGGGGTACGAGGCGTTCGTGCAGGCCATCGCCGATTCGAATTGCACAACGGTCAAATCCTGTCTCGCTGCGCCCGCCAATCCACTGGCCAAGGGGGATCCGCCGGGCCTCGTCTTCAGCGCCGACTGCGCCGACCTCGTCTACATGCTGCGCGCCTACTACGCCTGGAAGAAGGGCCTCCCGTTCGGCTTCGTCACCATCGTCGAGGCCCGCCGGTCGATGGGCGAGGGCGATCTTCGCACCACCATCCATGGCAACTACCCGGCCTTCCGCTGGGACGTGACCTCGCAGACGCCCGGCGCCGACATCCGCACCGTCCTGCAGACCATCCGCGACCAGGTCTCGACCGGCACCTTCCGCATCGACCCGCGCCTCGACCGCCCCGTTCAGCAGGATTTCTACAGCCCCGCGATCACCCGCGAGGCCCTGCGCCCCGGCTCAGCCATCTATAATGGCGACGGTCATGTCGTGATCCTCAGCCGCATCGACGAACAGGGCCGCATCCACTTTCTCGATGCCCATCCAGACATGTCGGTCACGCGCGGCATCTATGCCGGCCAGTTCGACCGCGGCGATCCGGCCCTCGGCGCCGGCTTCCACGCCTGGCGCCCCTTCGCCGTCCTCGAAGGCCGCTTCGCCCACGCCGTCAACGAACAGCTCCAAACCTGGTCGCTGGAACAATATTTCGGCCCCAATGCCGCCCGGGACTGGCGCGATGCCGACTTCAGCGAGAAGGGCCGCAATGTCGATTTCGTCGAATTCACCCGCCGCCGCCTGACCAACGGCAAGCTCGTGTACGACCTTGTCTCCGAGTTCCGCGTCTCGCTCGGCGGTCTCTGCGACGCCTTCCAGGAACGCGCCCGAATGGTCGAAGAGGCCGACACCCGCAACTACTGGCGCCAGGTCCGCCCCGGTCGCCTCGAAGGTTCAACCCCCGACGAAGCCTTCATCTGGCTCGCCTACTCAACCCCCGGCCGCGACCGCCGCCTCCGCAGTCACGCCCAGCGCACCATGGATGCCCTGACCCGCCAGCTCGCGCTCTACGCCGCCAACGATGCGCTCGTCACCTACACCGGCAAGGCACCCCGTACCGACCTCCAGCGCGCGTTCGACGACATCACAGCTAACTGCACGGCCGCCTACATCAACTCCGACCGCCAGCGCGTCCTCCTCACCATGCGCGACATGCTGGTCCGTCTCCCCGCGCTCTCCTTCGACCCCTACCATTGCCCCGAGCGCCGCTGGGGGGCCTCAGGCGGCGAACTTTCCCGCTGCGACGAGGACGGCGATAAGTCCCGCTGGTACGATGCCGAAGCCCCCTTGCGCGGCCTCGTCTCCCCGCGCCTCAACCCAGCCAACCCAACTCTGGATGAACTCCTGCAGGCCTCCGCCCCGCCATGGCCCCGGCCCGACATCGAAGGCGTCATCCAGACCGCCCCGGAAAAGCCGCATAAACGCGGCAAACGCTGATTTGTCAGTCAGCGCTGCCTGACCTAAAAGACCCGCCCCGCGGCCCCGTGCCGCGCCCCGATTCCCCGCTCCGGAGCTGCCTTCATGCGCGTCTCGCGTTTTTTCATGCCTGTGATGAAGGAGACGCCCGCCGAGGCCCAGATCGTCTCGCACCGTTTGATGCTGCGCGCCGGGATGATCCGCCAGCAGGCCGCTGGCATCTATTCATGGCTGCCACTCGGCAAGCGTGTGCTGGCGAAAATTGAGACCATCGTGCGCGAAGAGCAAAACCGGGCCGGCGCCATCGAAATCCTGATGCCGACCCTCCAGCCGGCAGACCTCTGGCGCGAGACCGGCCGCTACGACGCCTACGGCCCCGAAATGCTGCGCATCACCGACCGGCACGGCCGCGAACTGATCTACGGCCCCACCAATGAGGACATGGTGACCGAGATTTTCCGGTCCTATGTGCGGTCCTACAAGTCCCTGCCTATGAATCTCTATCACATCCAGTGGAAGTTCCGCGACGAGACCCGCCCGCGCTTCGGCGTCATGCGCGGCCGTGAGTTCCTCATGAAGGATGCCTATTCCTTCGACCTCGACGCCGCCGGCGCGCGCCGCACCTACAACAAGATGTACGTCGCCTATCTGCGCACCTTCGCGCGCATGGGTCTCACCACGATCCCGATGCGCGCCGAGACTGGCCCCATCGGCGGCGATCTCAGCCACGAATTCATTGTGCTGGCGGAAACCGGCGAGAGCCAGGTGTTCTGCCACAAGGATCTGCTCGACATGCCGATCCCGCCGCCGGACGTCGATTTCGACGGCGACCTCGAGCCCATCGTCACGCAGCGCACCGCCCTTTACGCCGCCACCGAAGACGTCCACGACGCAGCCCGTTTCGAACGCGAAGTGCCCGAAGACAAGCGCATCTCCGCACGCGGCATCGAAGTCGGCCAGATCTTCTATTTCGGCACGAAATACTCAGTGCCGATGAAAGCCCTGGTGACCGGCCCCGACGGCAAAGACGTACCGGTTGAAGGCGGCTCCTACGGCGTCGGCGTCTCGCGCTTGCTTGGCGCCATCATCGAGGCGAGCCACGACGACGCGGGCATCATCTGGCCCGAAAGCGTCGCGCCGTTCGATCTCGGCCTCATCAATCTGAAGAGCGGCGACGCTGCCACCGACGCCGCCTGCGCCAAAATCTACGGCGAGCTCACTAAGGCCGGCCGCGACGTCCTCTACGACGACATGGACGACCGCGCCGGCACCAAGTTTGCCTCGATGGACCTGATCGGCTTGCCCTGGCAGGTCATCGTCGGCCCCAAAAGCGTCGCCAACGGCGAAGTCGAGATCAAGAACCGCCGCACGGCCGAGCGCGAGACCGTCACCATCGACGCCGCCATCAAGCGCTTCGCAGATCGCCCCTTCTTCTGATGGGAACACGCCCCTTCGCCGCCATCGAGTGGGCTCTTGCGGGCCGCTATCTGCGCGCCCGCAAGAAGGAGCGCACGGTCTCGGTCATCTCGATCATCTCGTTCCTCGGCATCATGCTGGGCGTGGCGACGCTCATCATCGTAATGTCGGTGATGAACGGCTTCCGCGTCGAGCTGCTGTCCAAAATCCTCGGCCTCAACGGCCACATCGTCGTGCAGTCGATCACCGGCACCATGCCGAACTTCGATGCCGACGTCGCCGCCATCCGCAAAGTCCCCGGCGTCACCCGCGCCGTGCCGCTGGTCGACGGCCAGGTCATGGTCCGGGGCGAACAGGGCAGCGTCACCACCGGCGCCCTGGTGCGCGGCATCCGCCGGGCCGATCTTGCAACCCTCAGCGTCGTCGCCAACACGCTCACCCCTGGCGCGCTCGATGGCTTCGATGGCGGCAAGTCGATCATCATCGGCTCGCGCCTCGCCGATCAAATGGGCCTCCGCAACGCTGACGGCTCGCTCGTCCCCGATGCCAAGGTCACGCTGATCGGCGCCGAAGGCCCGGTCACAGCGGTCGGCCCCACCACCCGGCGCAAGACCTATAATGTCGTCGGCACCTTCACGATCGGCATGTCGGAATACGACCAGCTCATCATCTTCATGCCGTTCGATCAGGCCCAGCTCTATTTCCGCAAAGAGGGCGACGCGACCGGCATCGAAACCATGGTCGAAACGCCGGAAACCGTCGGCCAGTGGGTCGGCCCCATCCGCCGCGCCGTGCCCGATGCGCGCATCACCACATGGCAGACGACCAATGCGTCGTTCTTCAACGCCATCCAGGTTGAGCGCACGGTGATGTTCCTTATCCTCACGCTCATCATTCTCGTCGCCTCGCTCAACATCATCTCCGGCATGGTGATGCTGGTGAAGGATAAGGGCCGCGATATCGCGATCCTGCGAACCATGGGCGCCACGCGCGGCACCGTGCTCCGCGTGTTCCTCATCGCGGGGGCCTCCATCGGCGTCGTTGGCACGCTGGCCGGCGTCGGCCTTGGCCTTCTCTTCGCGCTGAATGTGGAAAACATCCGCCAGTTCCTGTCCGGCCTGCTCGGCATGCAGCTCTTCGATCCGCTGATCTATTTCCTCAGCCGATTGCCCGCCGTCGTGCAGGTCAGCGATGTGCTGACGATTGGCGGCCTCGCATTGGGCTTGTCGTTCCTCGCCACGCTCTATCCCGCCTGGCGCGCCGCGCGCCTCGATCCGGTGGAGGCGCTTCGCTATGAGTGAAGCCGCCCCCGCCGTTCTTGAACTCCGCAATCTCGTCCGTTCCTTTCCGCAGGCGAACGGCGTGCTGGAAGTCTTCAAGGGCGCCAGCGCGACCATCAGGCGCGGCGAAATCGTCACGCTGGTCGGCCCCTCGGGTGCGGGCAAGTCATCGCTGCTCCATATCGCCGGATTGCTTGAACGCCCGACCTCGGGCGAAGTCGTCATCGCGGGCAAGCCGGCGTCGTCCTTGCCCGAACGAGAGCGCACCCGCATCCGCCGCGACTCCCTCGGCTTCGTTTATCAATTCCATCATCTGCTGCCTGAGTTCTCGGCGCTTGAGAACGTGATGATGCCGCAGCGCATCGCGGGCGTATCGAAAGCCGCCGCAGCAAAAGAGGCCAAGCGCCTGCTCGATCTGGTCGGCCTCACCCCGCGCCTCGATCACCGCCCAGCCCAACTCTCCGGCGGCGAACAACAGCGCGTTGCGATGGCCCGCGCCCTCGCCAACAAGCCCCAGCTTCTTTTGGCCGATGAGCCCACCGGCAACCTCGATCCCAAAACCGCCGATCTCGTCTTTGAAGTCCTCCTCGGCATCGTTCGCAGCGAAGGGCTGGCCGCCCTCATAGCCACCCACAACCACAAACTCATCAACTACACCGACCGCACACTCCTCATGCACGAAGGCAAACTCGTCGACGGAGGCAAACTCACGGTCTGAACTCCCCGTTCCCTCCCATTCAGCCGAGGGTGGACAGACGGCGCGGCCGTCTGGACGGGTGGGGAACACCACAATCCCGTGGACCCGCCGTCTCAGCCGTTCCATTCAGCCGCCCGAAGCCCCACATTGAGGCATCGGAATTTGAGTCCCGCATGGCCCCCTTCGTCCACCTTCGCGTCCACTCGGCCTATTCGCTCCTTGAGGGCGCGATCAAGGTCAACGAACTGGCCGATCTCTGTGCGCGCATGGGCCAGCCGGCGGTGGCCGTCACCGACACCGACAATCTCTTCGGCGCGATCGACATCGCCGACACGCTGTCCGGGCGCGGCATCCAGCCCATCATGGGTGCGACCCTCAGCATCGAGGCAGGCCGCGACCTCGAGCGGGAGCGCCAGCGCCCTTCACTCACGCAGGCTCGCCCCCAAATCGCGCTGCTCGCCCAGAACGAGACCGGCTGGCGCAATCTCTCATGGCTCTCTAGCCGCGCCTTTCTCGACGTCCAGGCGCCCGACACCACCCACATCACACTCGAACTGCTTGAGACTTACAGCGAGGGCCTCATCTGCCTCTCCGGCGGTCCGCGCGGCCCGATCAACCGTTTGATCGTCGAGGGCAAAATTGCCGATGCGGAAGCGCTCGCCAAACAGTTTACAGCGCTCTTTCCTGGCCGCCTGTATATCGAGCTTCAGCGCCACGGCGTCCCTGCCGAGCTGACGGCGGAAGCCCCGCTGATCGAGATGGCCTATCGGCTGGGCCTGCCGCTGGTCGCCACCAACCAGTGCTATTTCGGGCTCGACGGCATGTACGAGGCGCACGACGCGCTGCTCTGCATCGCTGCGGGTCGCTACATCGCCGAAGACGACCGGCCACGGGTGACGCCCGAGCATCGCTTCAAGACATCTGAGGAGATGACAGCCCTCTTCGCCGATCTGCCCGAGGCGCTCGCCAACACGGTCGAGATCGCACGCCGCTGCGCCTTCCGCCCGACCAAGCGCAAACCCATCCTGCCGGATTTCCCCGTGCCCGCAGGCCATACGGCGGCACAGGAGTTGCGCGAGCTGGCGCATAAGGGCCTCACCGAGCGTCTCGAAATCTTCCCGCTCTACAAACCGCGCGAGGACTATTTCAAGCGCCTCGATTTCGAAATCGACATCATCACCGGCATGGGGTTCGAGGGTTACTTCCTCATCGTGTCGGATTTCATGAAGTGGACGCGCTCGCAAGGCATCCCGGTCGGCGTGCGTGGTTCGGGGGCGACGTCCATCGTCGCCTGGGCGCTCGATATCACCTCGCTCGATCCGCTGCGCTTCAATCTCGTTTTCGAACGCTTCCTCAATCCGGAACGTGTTTCGATGCCGGATTTCGACATCGACTTCTGTCAGGACCGGCGCGGCGAGGTCATTCGCTACGTCCAAAGAAAATACGGCAACGACCGTGTCGCGCAGATCATTACCTTCGGCACGCTCGCGGCGCGCGCCTGCCTGCGCGATGTCGGCCGCGTCCTGCAGATGGGCTACAATTTCGTCGATCGCATCTGCAAGATGGTGCCGAACCAGCCGGGCAAGCCGGTCACGCTGCGCCAGGCGATCGACGGCGATCCCAAGCTCAAGAAGTTGATCGCGGAAGACGAACAGGTCGCGCGTCTGTTTGAAGTATCCGGACGCCTCGAAGGGCTCTATCGCAACGCCTCGACCCACGCCGCCGGCATCGTCATCGGTGACCGCCCGCTGCCGGATCTGGCTCCACTCTATCGCGACCAGAAGGCCGATCTCCCGGCCACCCAGTTCGACTACAAGGATGCGGAATCCATCGGCCTGGTGAAGTTCGACTTCCTCGGCCTGAAGACGCTCACCGTCATCGCCGAAACCGAAAAGCTGCTGGAAGCGCGCGGTGTCCATGTCCGCACCGGCGACGAGATGAAGTTTGATGACAAGCGTACCTACGAGATGTTGTCAAAGGGCGAAACGGTCGGCGTATTCCAGCTTGAAAGCCAGGGCATGCGCGATCTTATCCGGCGGCTCAAGCCCGACCGTATCGAGGACATCATCGCGCTCGTGGCGCTCTATCGCCCCGGCCCAATGGAATCTATCCCGCGTTACATCGCCTGCAAGAACGGCCGCGAGGCCGTGTCCTACATGCACCCCATGCTTGAGCCAATTCTGTCGGATACCTACGGCGTCATGACCTATCAGGAAGACGTCATGATGATTGCGCGAGAGCTTGCGGGCTACTCGCTCGGCGATGCAGATCTTCTGCGCCGTGCCATGGGCAAGAAGGATAAGGTGGAGATGGCGCAGCAGCGCCAGCGCTTCATTGCGGGCGCAGGCGAGCGCGGCATCCCTGAAGGGACGGCTGAAGATATCTTCGAGCAGGCCGACAAGTTCGCGGGCTATGGCTTCAACAAGGGCCACGCCGCCGCCTATGCGCAGGTGGCCTATCAGACGGCCTTCCTCAAGGCGAACTACCCTGCCGATTTCCTCTGCGCCTCGATGACGCTGGATATGGGCGACACCGCCAAGCTCAACATTTTCCGTCAGGAAGCCGAAGGCCTTGGGATCAGGGTTCTGCCGCCCGACATCAACAAGTCGGAAGCTGCCTTCAAGGTCGAATGGACCGATGGACGCCCCGCCATCCGCTACGCGCTCGGCGCCGTCCGCAATGTCGGACGCTCGGCGATGGAGAAGGTCGTTGAGGCTCGCAGCGACGGGCCGTTCAAATCACTGTTCGATTTCGCCCGCCGCGTCGACGCGAGGCTCGTCAACAAGCGCGCCATCGAAAACCTCGCAGCCGCTGGCGCCTTCGATCCGATGAGCCAGAACCGGGCACAGACCTCCGGGGCTGCCGAGATGATGTTGGCTCACTCCGACTCGTCCAACCGCGAGCGCGAAAGTGGCCAGACCTCACTCTTTGGCGGCTCGGACGACGTGAAAGACCCGGTCCTGCCGATCAAGGCGGTCTGGGATTCCGCCGACCGTCTTCAACGCGAGTTTGAAGCCGTCGGCTTCTACCTCTCCGGCCATCCGCTTGATGAATACGCCGTGGCCCTGAAACGCCTCGGCGTGAAAACCTGGGCAGAGATCGCCGCCGCAGGCCGGCGCGAGGGTGGGGCAGTCAGCGTCGCCGGCATTGTCCTCGACCGGAAAGACAAGCGCCCGCGCGAAGGCGACCGCGTCTATTCCTTCATCCGCATTTCCGATCAGACGGCGGTGTTCGAAACGACGGTGTTCAGCGAGTTGCTTGCCGCCAATGACGAACTCCTCCGTCCCGGCAATGCCGTCGTCTTCACCATCATCGTAGAGTGGGAAGAAGATCAGGCCCGGGTTCGCACTCTCGGCGTCAAATCGCTGAGCGACGCCGCCAAATCGGCCAGCGCGGGTTTGCGCATTACACTCGAAACGCCGACCGCGATGACCGCAATCCGGAATATTCTCGAAACCCGCAAGGGCAAGGGCAGGGTGAGCCTCTCGCTGCTGATCGACACCACCCGGACCGCCGAGATCGAGATCGGCCGCTTCGCCGTCACCCCCGAACTCCGCCGCGCCATCCGCATGGTCCCCGGCGTCGTCGAAGCGGAAGAGGTCTAGGCGTTCAGTGCGTCGGCCAAGCGTCCAAGCGCCGTCTTCAGCCGTTCCGGGTCCTGCGCAAAACATAAACGCAGATAGCTCTCATCACGCCCGTCGCCACACGCAAACGCCGCCCCTGGCGCCACACCGACACCCGCAGTCTTCACAAGGTTCTTGGACAATCTCAGCGAGTCTGTGAGCCCGTCGATACGCAGATAGGCGTAAAAAGCGCCCTGCGGCGGCACCCAGCTGACTCTGTTCGTTGCACCCACAAAATCCTGCATCTGCACCCTCCCCGCCGCGCATCGCTGCACCATCTCCGCAATAAATTCATCGCCGTGTTCCAGCGCCGCGACAGCCCCCGCCTGCGCAAAAACCGTGGTTCCCGTATTATTGGAAACCGAAAGCTGAGCCATCGCGCTCGACAGGCGCTTGGGCGTAATCACCCAGCCGATCCGCCAGCCCGTCATCGCCCAGGCTTTGGAAAAACTGTTCACAATGAAGACGTTATCATCTTCCGTTGCGTGATCGATGAAGGACGGCGCGCGCTTCGCGCCATAGAACATCACTGAGTAAACCTCGTCCGCTATGATCGCCACGCCCTTGCGCCGGCAAAGATCCAGCACCTCTTTGATCTCCTCGTCCGAGATCACCCAGCCGGTCGGATTCCCCGGAGATCCAATGAAAATCGCCTTGGTTCTGGCGGTGATCGCCGCCTCAACCTTCCCCAAATCCAGCCGCCAGCGATCCCCCTCATCCTCCAGCCGCACATAAACCGGCTTTCCACCGATCGCCTGGCAAGCCTGCCCGATATTCGGCCACATCGGCCCGACGACAATCACCTCGTCCCCCGTCTCGACACAGCACTGCAGCGACGTCACCACACACAGCATGGCCGCGCCGGGCACCCAGATTCGATCTATTTCGGGGGCTTTTCCGTACCAGCGCATCGTCCAGGCTTGGATCGCCGCACGCAATTTCGGCGTACCGCCTGGAAACGAATAAAAGGTCTGGCCATCATCCAGCGCCTTTTTCGCCGCATTCCGGATGAATTCGGGCGTGACGAGGTCCGTTTCACCGAACCACAGCGGGATAACGTCTGGGTTTCCAAGGCCCGTCCTCGAAATCTCGCCGATAGCGTTGGGGCGGAGCGCAAGAATGGTGTCGCGGATCGGGTCGCGCGAAGACATCGTGTATCCCGCTGAAAATAAATGGAAAAATTGAACAATTGGCCGGGCTTGCGCTGGCCAAATCTCCGCCCTATAAGCCGCGCTATCTCACACGCGGTCAAGACGCGGCAGGGTTCCCCGGAATTCGGTCACGTTCACCTTCCGGTGTCCGGCCTCGGCCGGCATTCAGGGCCGCGGCGGAAACAACCGGTCAAGGAGCAACGGCACATGTCACTGCCGAATTTTTCTATGCGCGATCTGCTCGAAGCGGGCGCCCACTTCGGTCACCAAACCCACCGCTGGAACCCCAAGATGGCTCCGTACATCTTCGGCGCCCGCAACAATATCCACATTATCGACCTCGCCCAGTCGGTCCCGCTGCTTCATCAGGCGCTATTGCAGGTGAAGAAGACGGCAGCGGCAGGTGGCCGCATCCTTTTCGTCGGCACCAAGCGCCAGGCGTCTGAGCCGATAGCGGAAGCCGCCAAGAAGTCGGCTCAGTATTACGTCAACCACCGCTGGCTTGGCGGCACGCTGACCAACTGGCAGACGATCTCGAACTCGATCAAGCGCCTTCGTCAGCTCGAAGAGACGCTGGACGGCGGCGCCGTCGGCCTCACCAAGCGCGAAGCGCTGGAGCGCCAGCGCGACCGTGAGAAGCTGGAGCGTTCGCTCGGTGGCATCAAGGAAATGGGCGGTCTGCCTGATCTTCTGTTCGTAATCGACACGAACAAGGAAGCGATTGCCATCGCTGAAGCCCGCAAGCTCGGCATCCCGGTCGTCGCGATCCTCGACTCGAACTGCGATCCCGACGGGATCAACTTTCCGGTTCCGGGTAATGACGACGCTTCGCGGGCGATCTCGCTTTATTGCGATCTGGTCGCCCGTTCGATCATTGCCGGCCTTTCGGAGAGCCAGGGTGCTTCCGGTGTTGACATCGGTGCGGCTGAAGAAGCGCCGGCCGAAGTTCTGCCCGAGCCGGCCGCTGACAGCGCCGCCGCATGACGACTTTTGATTTCGTTCGGGCGGCCGCGTCAGCGATGCGGCCGCCCGCTCTTTTTGAGACCTGAGTGAAGGATAGTGCGATGACCACGATCACCGCAGCGATGGTGAAGGACCTGCGCGATAAGACCGGCGCGGGTATGATGGACTGCAAGAACGCTCTGAACGAGACCGGCGGCGACATCGAGGCCGCGATCGATTGGCTGCGCAAGAAGGGCATTACCAAGGCCGCCAAGAAGGCCGGCCGCACGGCTGCTGAAGGCCTTGTGGCGATCGTCGTCGAAGGCACCAAAGGAGTGGTAGTCGAAGTCAACTCCGAGACCGACTTCGTCGCGCGTAACACCGAATTTCAGGAGATGGTTCTCGCCGTCGCCACGATCGCTCTTGAGATCGGCACTGACGTCGAAGCGATCAAGTCGGCAGCTCATCCGAATGGCGGTACGGTCGACGAGAAGATCCAGGCGACCGTCGCCAAGATCGGCGAACATATGGCGTTACGCCGTGCAGCCTTGACCACGGTCGGGCGGGGCGTCGTGGGTTCGTACATCCACACCCAGATCGTTCCTGGAGCAGGCAAGATCGGCGTGATCGTCGGTCTTGAGTCGAGCGGATCGGTCGAGGCACTGACGGCGCTTGGCCGCCAGGTCGCGATGCACATCGCTGCTTCGGCGCCGCTGGCTGTCGATCCGTCGGGTGTAGATCTGGCCGTCGTCGAGCGCGAGAAGGCCGTGCTTACCGAGAAGGCTCAGGCCTCCGGTAAGCCCGCGAACATTATCGAGAAAATTGTCGAGTCGGGGATCAAGACTTACTTCAAGGAGGTCTGCCTCCTAGAGCAGCCGTTCATTCATGACGGCGGCAAGACCGTTGCCCAAGCCCTGAAAGAGGCCGAAGGCAAAGTGGGCGGACCAATCAAGTTGACCGGTTTCCATCGCTTTGCCCTTGGCGAAGGGATCGAGAAAGAAGAGAGCGATTTCGCTGCTGAAGTGATGGCGGCGGCCAAAGGCTGATAGGATCGAGCGACTCGAAAACATTGCCCGGAAGGACCTGATGACCGACACCTTGCGCTACAAGAGAGTGCTTCTGAAGGTGTCGGGCGAGGCTCTAATGGGCGAGCGTTCCTATGGCATAGACTTGGAAACTGTCGACCAGATAGCCTCTGACGTGAAAGAGGGCGTTGCGACCGGCGCCGAGGTCTGCCTTGTCATTGGCGGCGGAAACATCTTCCGCGGCCTGTCGGCCTCAGCCTCCGGCATGGACCGTGCCAGCGCCGACTATATGGGCATGTTGGCGACCGTCATGAACGCGCTTGCCATGCAGAACGCGCTCGAGAAGATCGGGGTGCCGACACGCGTTCAGTCGGCTATTCCGATGAGCGCAATCTGCGAGCCTTATGTGCGCCGCCGCGCGGCCCGTCACATGGAAAAAGGCCGCGTAGTGATCTTCGCCGCCGGTACCGGTAATCCGTTCTTCACGACAGATACGGCGGCGGCTTTGCGCGCCAATGAAATGACGTGCGATGCGCTGTTCAAAGGCACGCAGGTTGACGGCGTCTATTCGGCCGACCCAAAAAAAGACAAAACGGCCGTGCGTTATGAACGGCTGACCCATCACGAAGTGTTGGCGCGAGATCTGAAGGTGATGGACGCCGCAGCGATCAGTCTGGCGCGCGAAAACAACATTCCCATCGTGGTGTTTGATATCCACGAGAAGGGCAATTTCGCACGCGCCTTGCAGGGCAAGGCAAAGAGCACTGTTATCGAAGATGATCGCGCGAGCGGTTGAGCTTCCAATAGAGATTTCAGGGAGAACGCTAATGGCTCAGCCCCAACCGCTCGACATGAATGAGATCAAGCGCCGTATGCACGGCGCGCTGTCGATTCTAAAGACCGAATTCTCGGGTCTGCGGACGGGGCGCGCTTCGGCCTCGTTGCTAGATCCGATCACGGTCGAGGCTTACGGCCAGCAGATGGCGATCAACGCGGTCGGCACGGTCAACGTGCCTGAGCCGCGCATGATCACCGTCACGGTATGGGACAAGGGCACCGTGCAGGCGGTCGACAAGGCGATCCGCAATGCTGGGATCGGCCTCAACCCACAGGTCGACGGTACGCTGATCCGCATTCCGATCCCGCCGCTGAACGAGGAGCGCCGCAAGGAACTTGCCAAGCTGGCCGGTAAATATGCAGAAACGGCCCGTGTCGCAGTCCGCAATGTGCGCCGGGATGGTATGGATCACTTGAAAAAGCTGGAGAAAGAGCACGTCATCTCTGAGGACCAGCACAAGAAGCAGGGCGAAGATATCCAGAAGGCGACGGACGCCGAGATCAAGGAGATCGACGCGACGCTGGCCGCCAAGGAACAGGAGATCATGCAGGTCTGAGCGCCGCATGATTGAGGGAAGTATGCGCGCAACATGACGTCCGGGGCCGCTGAAGCGATGCGCCTGCCGCGCCATGTCGCCATCATCATGGACGGGAACCGCCGTTGGGCACGCGCCCGGCTTTTGCCCCGCGTACTGGGTCACCACGCCGGAATGCGAGCAGTCCGTAACGTCGTGACCGCCGCCAATGATCTCGGCATCGCCTATCTTACGCTCTACAGCTTTTCCTCCGAGAATTGGCAGCGCGATGCGCACGAGGTTTCAGACCTGATGGGCCTTCTGCGGCGGTTCATCCGTGAGAACCTGTCGGAGATGCATTCCAAGAACGTGCGCCTGCGTTTCATCGGCGGGCGCGACCGCGTTTCGCCGGATATTCTGAAGATGCTAGATGAGAGCCGCGTGCTGACGCAGAACAATACCGGGCTCAATCTCACCATCGCGTTCAACTATGGCGGCCAAGATGAAATTGTCGACGCCGTTCGGGCGATTGCGCGCGAGGCGCAAGCTGGGAAGATACAGCCCGATGACATCGATCGCGGAGTAATTTCGGGCTACCTGCACACGGCCGGGGTTCCAGATCCCGACCTCGTTATTCGCACAAGCGGCGAACAGCGGCTCTCGAACTTTCTGATCTGGCAGTCGGCATATGCCGAGTTTGTCTTCACCGACGTACTCTGGCCAGAGTTCGACAAGCGCGCGCTTGTGTCAGCGATTGACGAATTCAGCCGGCGCGACCGTCGCTATGGCGGCACCGGCGAAGCGGCATGACGGTAGCGGGCGGCACGCCGCCGGCGCCTGCGCGCTCAATCTGGGGGCCTCTGGGCCGCGATTTCGGCATTCGGCTTGCCTCTGCGCTGGTGCTGTTCGGTATTGCGCTCGTCGTTGTCTGGTTCGGCGGTTGGGCTTTCGCCGCATGGATCGCGGCTGCCTGCGCATTGATGGCGTTTGAGTGGGAACGCATGACGCAGCAGCCTGCAGATGCCTTGGGTGTCGCGATTGCCGCCATGTCGATTGCGGGCGCGGCTGCTCTTAGTGTTCTGCAACTCTACCCGGGTGCATTTTGCGCGGTTGGCATCGGTGCATTGGCCTCGTTCGTCTACGCGCAGGTGAAGGGCCGCCATCGCCGCTGGGCGTTCGCGCTGCCGATCTATCTCGGTGTGCCAGCGATTGCACTGATTTGGCTTCGCGGCCTGCCGGAGGGTTGGATCACGACGCTTTGGTTTCTGTTCGTTGTATGGGCGACCGATAGCTGGGCGATGATTTCCGGCCGGATTTTCAAAGGCCCGCTCATGGCGCCTCACATCTCGCCGAAAAAGACATGGTCGGGTTTCTTTGGTGGTACGCTCGGCGCCATCGGCATCGGCTCGATCTTTGCCTCTGTCGCGGGACGTATTCCCGACGCCGCCATGATCGGACTGATGATCGCCGTTGCGTTGGTAGGGCAGGCGGGGGATGTACTTGAATCGGCGATTAAGCGCCGGTTTCAGGCGAAGGATGCCGGCGCGGTCATTCCTGGCCATGGCGGATTTTTGGATCGCATGGATAGTCTGCTGGCAGCCACCTTATTGATGGCTGCGGTTAAGCTGGCATGGCCGGATTTCCCGTTCGGCGGGGCCATGCCTTGAATAAAAAATCGATCACTGTCCTTGGGTCGACTGGCTCGGTCGGAAGATCGACCCTTAATGTGCTCGCCCAGGTTCGCGCGACGGGGCAGTTCGAGTTCCATGTCGAGGCTCTTACGGCATACCGCGACGTTGCTCAGCTGGCCGAGCAAGCGCGGGCTGTCCGCGCTCGGCTCGCGGTTATCGGCGATGAGGCCTTGCTGCCTGATTTGAGGGATCGCCTTGCGGGATCTGGAGTTGACGCGGCCGCAGGGCGAGAAGCCATCATTGAGGCTGCGGCGCGGCCGGTTTCCTGGACGATGGCAGCAATTGTCGGCACCGCAGGCCTCGCGCCAACGCTAGCAGCCGTGCGCAATGGAGGCACGGTGGCGCTCGCAAACAAGGAATGCCTCGTTTCTGCAGGAGACTTGTTCATCGCAGAGGTCAATGAGCGCGGCGCACGTCTGCTGCCCGTCGACAGCGAGCATAATGCAATTTTCCAGGTCTTTGACTTCGAACGCCCGGCCAGCATTGAGCGTATCCAGCTGACGGCTTCGGGAGGTCCCTTTCGGACCTGGAATCAGTCGGCAATCGACGCGGCCACCCCGGCGCAAGCCTGCAAGCATCCTACCTGGAGTATGGGCGCCAAGATTTCAGTCGATTCAGCGAGCCTAATGAATAAAGGCCTTGAGCTCATCGAGGCTCACTACCTGTTTGGAACCCCGCCGGATCGGCTTGAGGTGCTCGTTCATCCCCAGTCGATCATTCACAGCCTCGTTTCCTACAGCGACGGCTCAGTCCTGGCCCATATGGGTTCGCCCGACATGCGGGTGCCGATCGCCCATGCGCTGGCCTGGCCGGAGCGGCTGTCGACCGATAGTGTTCGCCTCGATCTCGCCGCGATCGGCGGGCTTACATTCGAGTCGGCGGATACGGCGCGTTTCCCCTGTCTCGGCTTGGCGCAAGGGGCTCTTGGCGAGGGCGGTGCAGCGCCAGCCGTGTTGAATGCTGCGAACGAGGTGGCAGTGGAGGCATTTTTGCAGGGTCGCGTTGCTTTCGGTAGGATAGCGCCGGTGGTTGCCGCAACGCTGGAAGTGGGCAGGCGACAAGGCTGGGCCAAACCGGCGAATTTGGCGGATGTCGATACGCTTGATGCCAACGCGCGCGCAATCGCGACCAGTTACCTGAAATAGGGACGAGGCATATGGACGCCATCAGTACGGTCACGGGCTTCGTCGGCGGTGGTCTCAGCTACATCCTGCCGTTTTTGCTCGTACTCGGCGTTGTCGTATTCGTGCATGAATCTGGTCACTTCTGGGTCGGGCGCTTGTTCGGCACCCGGATCGACACCTTCTCGATCGGTTTCGGCCGCGCCGTAGCGCGCTGGACTGATCGCCATGGGACGGAATGGAAGGTCGGCTGGCTCCCGCTTGGTGGCTACGTCAAATTCTGGGGTGATGAGGACGCGACCTCGCTGCCCAACGCCGAACGGCTCGCCAAAATCGCCGCCACCCCCGACTCAGCTCGCTCGTTTCACTTTAAACCGCTATGGCAGCGCGCCCTGATCGTGGCCGCCGGGCCGTTCACGAATTTCGTATTCGCTGTCATCGTTTTTGCAGCGATTTATATGACCGCAGGCGTCTCGAAGATCCCGCCGGTGATCTCCGCCGTGCAGGAACAGAGCGTCGCGGCTGCTGCTGGGCTTCAGGCCGGCGATCGTATCATTTCAATAGATGGCCGGCCGATCGACGACTTCTACGAAATCGCCCGTGCCATGCTGACCTCGGACGGCGACACGGTAACTATCGTTTATCTCCGCAGTGGGTCGGCGACCGAGATTATTGTCCAGCCACGGCGCGAAGAAACGACCGATCGGTTCGGGAACAAGTTCAACACCTATCGCCTTGGGATCAGCCGTACTGGCGACGAAACGGCGGTTTTCTCGCGCCTTGATCCTGTGACTGCCGTCACAACGGGCACCTATAAGGTCTACTTCATCGTCGAGCGGACGTTCTCGTTTATCGGGGGCCTGATCGCTGGGCGGGAAGATGTACGCCAGCTCTCAGGGCCGGTTGGTATCGCCAAGACCTCGGGGGAGGTCGCAACCCTTGGCTGGCTGGCGCTCATTCAGCTTATGGCCGTCCTCTCAGTGTCTGTCGGCCTCATCAACCTCTTCCCGATTCCGATGCTCGACGGGGGACACCTCCTCTACTACGGGATCGAGGCAGTCCGGCGCCGCCCGCTGGGCGAGAGGGCGCAGGAATACGGGCTTCGTATAGGTCTGGCGCTTGTCCTCAGCCTCATGCTATTCGCCACATGGAATGACGTGATGCGAATTTTCTGGTCCTGACGGCCCAGCAGTATGTCTTGCGTCTAAATTCGGATTTCGATCGGTATTGGCGGCATGAATCGCAAACTAATCGCCTTGGCTGGAGTTTTGTTGGCGACGGCCAGCCCCTTTGCGCTGGCCCAGACGCCCGAAGAGACGGCCGCTGCCGTCGACTACCGGCCTGCCGCAAACGGTCCGGTTATCACCAGCATCCAGGTGACGGGCACACGGCGTACCGAGGAAGCTACGATCCGCCAATACCTGCCTTTCACTGAAGGGCAGCGCTACAGCGATGCGCTCGGTGATCAGGCCCTAAAGACGCTGTCGGCGACAGGGCTGTTCGCTGACGTTACAGTTCG
>Ga0105044_10000769_pt1 | contig 40717 bp, 36 predicted proteins | sample MAT01_FD_78092 | JGI IMG/M metagenome (GOLD analysis project Ga0105044, IMG submission 78092) | Freshwater microbial communities from Lake Fryxell liftoff mats and glacier meltwater in Antarctica - MAT-01 | ecosystem: Environmental > Aquatic > Freshwater > Ice > Liftoff microbial mat | place...
ACATCTCGCGTACAGAACATATTATTGCGGGGGCACGGCGCTGTGTGTATCGCATTCAGCCGTTGGAGTCTGTTCCATAGACGGCTGTTCCATAGACGGCTTTCCCCCCCACCCTGATCGGCCATCCGTTCCCCCCGTTGCCAACCTCCCACGCTAGATTTGGAAAAGATGTTGATCGCCTTGCTGCCATGCCAAACCCCCTCTTTTTTTCTGACAAACATTTCTGGAAAAATTTAGCCCGGATTGCCAAACAGTCTGGGCGCGGCGTCGTTGAAAAAGCACTGACCCTCTATTTCGCAGCCCAACGGCCAGAAACCCCTCTCTGGGCAAAAAGCGTCATTTACTCGGCATTGGCCTATCTCATTTTGCCCACCGATGCCATTCCTGATGTGACGCCGATGGTTGGCTTTGCCGATGATTTAGCAACCCTAGTGGCCGCATTAGGGGTTGTGGCTATGGCTATCACCCCCGAGGTCAAAGAAGCCGCAAGTAATAAGGTAACCGACTGGTTTGGGGAACCTAAAACTGGGTTTGAGGCAGAGTTTGAACCAGAAGTTGATGCGTCTAGTGATCCCATTCGAGTGATCACCATTGACTAGCGTTTGGGTGCTAACGGTGCCAATGCTAGGACGCAAACCTAGGAGCAAATGCTTGGCTTCTAGAACCCAGGATCTAGAGCTATAGGATATGTGGGTTAATTCTGCGGGTTAATGGTGTTCTGCTGAAAGTGTTTTGACATGGGGATTAAGATCTGATCTCAACGGCGGAATTAGGGGCGATCGCCCCCAACTTCCTGAATGTTTGGTAGTTTTGCTGTAGCTATCGCGGGCGATCGCCCCTAGCCTTAAAGGCTGTCGCAGTCGCGAATCGCCACTACCCCCCAGGAGTCTTTCACCATGCCCTCTCATCCCTCGGTTCGAGCGATCGCCCTTGGCCTAGCCCTATTCCTAGGCAGTTGTGGCGCACCCGTTGCCGAATCTCCCTCAGACACTTCTAGTGCTACGACCGCCCCTTCGAGTGTGGCCGCAAAGACCGATACGGCGATCGCCCAAAGCCCCGATCCTGCTGCCAAAACGACCCCCGAGACTGCGCCCGCAGACAAAGAAAATGTTGCAGAGCCATATCCAGAAATCGGCGAATTAATCGAATTGCAACCGGGTGATTTGAAATGCTACGCAACGGTGCGCGATCCCCAAGGACAGGTGTTTGATATTGGGGCAACTTTTGAGGTGTGCGATCGCCAAGACGAACTGCTCAACCAAACTGTGCGGCTTGTCTATAGCGAAGAGAATGTAGCCGACTGCCCCAGCAACGAACCCTGCGGGCGATCGGTTAGGGAAACCTTAATCTCCGATGGCATTCCCTTGGGCGAGGCTTGGCAAGTGCTCAGCAATGGCGCATGGACGGTGACCGTTGGGCGCATCGAAAGCTGGGATGGCACCAACAACACGGGCAACATGACCTACTACGGCTGCGACGATACGGGCAGTTGCCTCTCCCTCACCGAAGGCTTTACCGTGTGCCGTAATGGGGTGTGCAATATGTCTTGGGCCAATGGCGACTATGCCTACACGCTGTCATCAGAAATGAGCGAAACCGCCGGGGGCACATCAACCCTCTTAGTTTGGCAAAACGGGACAGAGATTTTGCGGGCAGAAAACATGGAGATTATTGATTCCAGCGACTTCTAAGCTAATCCCTCGGCCTTGTTAAAAAAAGACACCGGGAGTCTTTAAAGACTCCCGGTGTCTTTTTTTAACGGAGTGTGGGCGCTTAGTTATTGTTGCTGGGTAGCAAAGGTTTGACCAACACAAAGCCTGCCGCAAAGGCAGTAGCAATGATGGCGATTACCGTCAACCAGAGCCAAATGCCATTGAGATCGCGGGGAGTTGCTGCGCGGGAAGTCCTAGGAGAAATACCGGGTTCTTCGGTGTGGGTCGGCTTGAGATCGGGATCTGAGAAAAAAGACTGAGGAGATGGGGCGGCAGCGGATGGAGGGCGATCGCCCATACCTGCCCGTGAGGGTCGAATCTGAGCGGCTAGAGCTTCGGCATTGAGGCGCGCCGCCTCGGTCGGAGCATCGCGGTTGACGGGGCTAGCAGTGACGATCTGCTGAAGATTTAGCGCAGACTGCACCAACCGTTCTATTTCTTGCCGCAATTGTTGATTTTGCTGAAGCAACTGCTGATTTTGCCCGTTTTGGGAATCGAGCATCGCCTTGGTAGCCTGCAACTCCGCAGACAACTCCCGATAGACCTTGAGCGGCACTGTCGGGGTAGCCCCCGACCCATTGCTATGACCATTGGCACCAGGAGGCTTGGGCATAGAATTGGAACCCGAAGTTGGTTTCATTCGTAAAGAGATTGATTTTATAGAATACGCGGTCGTGTCGATGCCTACAACTATAGGGCTGAACCGCAAAGAAGGGCACATCTTTTTGATGGATTTGTTATAAAAATTGCGGTTTGAGGCGACGGATGCTACGAGCAACCTCAGATTGGCGCTCAATTTTCCCTTCAGTCGATGTCCCTCTAGGCGATATGCGCCAAGGCACTATCCCTAACGGCACATTTCCTAAAAGCCATTGCTTCTAGGCGAGTTTCGATTGAACCAACATCTCGCAAAATCTCTCTCAAGACCCAAGCGGCATACTGTAGGGGTTGATGTCTGTGGAACAGATCGCCTAGGGTGGCTACTATAGTGGTTGCCTCTGTCAGTGTGTGCTGATGTCGCAAGAGTATATTTTCTTGTGCATAGGTTCATTGACTGGAATATTCATCTTTTAGCTGGGATCGGCTTTCTCCTGGGATCATCTTTCTCCTGGGATCATCTTTCTCCTGGGATCATCTTTACTCCTGGGATCATCTTTACTCCTGGGATCATCTTTACTCCTGGGATCATCTTTAGTTCGTTAGCTCCTCTGGTTTGATAGTTCTTGTGATCGCTCTTGGTGTGAAATAGCCCATGAAGTCTCTTCAGCGTCGATCTTCTACGTTCTCTTTTTCTCGGTGGCGATCGCTCTTTGTGGTGGGGGTGATGGGGCTATTGGCGATCGCCCTCCAAGGCTGCAACCCCACCCAATTGGCGACCGAAGCCGCGCAGATCCCGCGCTTGGTGTCTAGCGATCTAGGGGATCCCAAAACCTTCAATACCGTGATGAGCCAAGAGTCCAACGCATCTCTGGGGTTGATCTATGAAGGCTTAATTGGGCAAAACGGCCTCACCGGAGAACTCGAACCAGGAATCGCTGAATCTTGGGAGATCTCAGATGGTCAGCGCCGCATTGTGTTTACCCTTCGCCCCGATGTGCAGTGGTCTGATGGAGAACCGCTGACCGTGGATGATGTGGTCTTTAGCTTTAATGAGGTTTACTTTAACGAGAAGATCCCTAGTAGTGAGCGCGACATCTTGCGGGTGGGCAGTCAAGGGTTGTTCCCGGCGGTGACGAAAGTGGGCGATCGCCAGGTCGAATTTGTGGCTCCCGAAGCCTTTGCGCCGCTCTTACGCTATGCCGGCGTCATTCCACTGCTGCCCAAACATGCCCTCGAAGAATCTATCCAGCAAACCGACGAAGAGGGCAACCCCCGATTTATTTCTCTCTGGGGCACCGAAACGCCACCCCAGGAAATTATTGGCAATGGCCCCTATCGGTTGGCGACCTATCAACCGGGCGAGCGGATCATCCTAGAGCGTAATCCTTACTATTGGCGCAAAGGCGATGACGATTCTGCGCAGCCCTATATCGAACGCTTTGTGTTGCAAATTGTCGAATCACCCGACACGGCCATGATGCAGTTTCGCTCCGGCGGGCTAGATGTGTTGAGTGTTCCGGCCAATTACTTTGCTCTCATCAAACGCGAAGAAGAGCGGGGCAATTTCACCATCTATAATGGTGGCCCTGCGCTCAGCACCACATTTCTTTCGTTTAACCTCAACCAAGCTAGCCGCGATGGCAAGCCCTTAGTTGACCCGATCAAGTCGCGCTGGTTTAATACCCTAGAGTTTCGGCAGGCGATCGCCCATGCCATCGATCGCCCCTCCATGATCAACAGCATTTACCAAGGGCTAGGGGCACCCCAAGACTCGCCCATTTACAAACAAAGCCCCTACTACCTCTCCCCCGAAGCTGGGCTACCTGTGTATGACTATGACCCCGCCCGCGCCAAGGAATTGATAGAGCAAGGGGGCTTCCGCTACACCAGCCAAGGGCGGCTAGAAGATGCTGAGGGCAACCCCATCCGCTTTACGCTGATCACCAACGCGGGTAACAAAATCCGGGAGGCGATGGGGGCACAAATTAAGCAAGACCTCGATCGAATTGGCATCACCGTAGACTTTCAGCCCATTGCCTTCAATACCTTGGTGGCGAAGCTGGCTGATTCCTTTGATTGGGAAGCGCATATCCTGGGGTTTGTGGGCGGTGGGGTTGAACCCGACAGCGCCCGCAATATTTGGTCGGTGGAGGGCACCCTGCACGCCTTCAACCAAACGGGATCTTCGGGAGACGTCCTCGAAGGTCGGCAAGTGGCCGACTGGGAGCAGCGCATCGCCGACCTCTATGTTGCCGGTAGCCAAGAACTCGACGAAGACAAACGCCGGGTGATTTATGCCGAAACCCAAACCCTCGCGCAGGAATATTTACCATTTATCCATTTGGTCAATCCGCTTTCCCTGTCTGCTGTGCGTAATGACATCCAAGGTGTCCAGTTTTCGTCTTTGGGTGGCAGCTTGTGGAATATCTATGAGCTAAAAATTGAACGGTAGCAGGCTGCACTGTGGGAACTGAGAGGGGCGATCGCCCCTCTCTCCACCCGCCTCCACCCGCCTCGATCCATCCGACTAACTTGGGAGTTAGGATGCCCCTAGACCCATACCGATCCCCGTGCCCTGGAACCGATCCCTGGAACCGATCCATGGAACAATTGGTCTAACCCCTGTGACCCCTTCTTTTGGTTTGATCTGCTATGACCTATGCTTTGAAGTCTGTCATTTGCGCGGCATCTGGGTTGGTGGGGATGGCGATCGCCCTGACCCTCGCGCCCCTGCCGGGGAGGTCTCAAACACAACCAGAGAATAGTTTTCAAGAGATTCCGCAGGTAGTGTCCCAGCGCGATGATGTGCAATCAGGGCGCGCGGTCGTTTCAGGCACCGAGGGGCAATTTGTCGGGCAGGTGTTGGTTAATACCTCCCCTGAAACGGCCTGGGAAGTGCTGATTGATTACGACAACTTTTCGCGGTTTTTGCCAGGGGTGGCCTCTAGCCGCTTACTGGTGCGGGAAGACAACCAAACAGTGTTTGAGCAGGTGAATGAAATCCGGGTTGCCTTTTTTAGTCGGCGCACCCGCGTGCGCATTGCTACCGTTGAAACCTTCCCCACCGAAATCGCATTTCAGGCCATTGAAGGGGATGTGGAAACCTTGCAGGGCAGTTGGCAGATTGATCCGGTGGGCGAGGGTCAAGTGATCATCACCCATCGTGTCACGGTCGATCCGGGGCCAGACAACCGAGGGCTATTTTTCAATATCTATCGCAACAACCTACGCGATACCCTGACGGCCTTAAAGCGCGAAATGGAACGGCGGACGGAGCGCGGCTCATGACCATGGCGATCGCCCCTGCCGCCGATTTCAACCCCATAGCTCCCCAGCAGCACGCCATCATTACCGGAGGCTCTAGCGGCATTGGTAAAGCCACCGCTCAGCAATTGCTGCAAGCCGGGATGAACCTTTCCTTGATTGCCCGCAACCCAGCCAAACTAGAAGCTGCACGGCAAGAACTAGAAGCCGCGCGGCAGAATACGGCACAGAGCATTCAGATATGGGCAGCAGATGTGAGCGATCGCGCCCAGGCAGAGGCGGCGGTGGCAGGGGCGATCGCCCAGCTCGGCCCACCCTCCTTACTCATCACCTGTGCCGGTATCGCCCACCCCGGCTACTTCCAAGATCTACCCATCGAAGTCTTCGAAGAAACGATGGCCATTAACTACTTCGGCACTCTCTATTGCATCCGGGCGGCTCTCCCGGCGATGGAAGCCGCCAAGGCTGGGCAGATCGTGCTAGTCTCCTCCGGCGCTGGGTTGGTAGGCTTGTATGGCTACACCCCCTATTGCCCCAGCAAGTTTGCCCTGCGGGGGTTGGCCGAGTCCCTCCGAGGGGAGCTAAAACCGTTAGGAATTCGCGTCTCCATCCTCTATCCTCCCGACACCGACACCCCCCAACTCGCTGCCGAAAACCTGACTAAGCCCGAAGAAACCAAACGCATTACCGCCAGTGCCGAAACTTGGAGTGCGACAGGCGTGGCTCAAACCCTAGTATGCGGCATCCAAAACCGCCAGTTTGCCATCACCCCCGGCACCGAAATGCAGGTGCTCAATCGCTTCCATAGCCTCTTGGCTCCTCTCCTCAATCGCTATTTTGATGACATTGTTGCCAAGGTTCGCAATCCGCCTAGTTCGTGATGATCCCGCTTGGAAATGATCCCGCTTGGAATGATTTGGGTTGGGGCAATCTAGGTTTGGAATGATCCCGCTTGGAATGACCCAGGTTTAGGATGATTTAGGCTGGAATGATTTACGCTTGGGAAGATCCAGCTTGGGATCATCCCAACGCGAATGATTGAAGCCTGGGATACCTAGGTTTGGGAGAACCCAGCGTCGGGGTGTCGTGCCTTGTCCTATTTGCCCTCCATGTTTCCCATCTCCTCCTTCCAACGGTTTTGGTTGCTCGTCAGCTTGCTCATCCCGTTGGCCTATGGAGCCATGACCCTAGGCTTTGCCTTCCAACATCCCCACATCATCCAGGATGATGTGCGGCAGCATGGTGTGTGGATGCAGCGCTGGGTTGACCCTGACCTGTTTCCCGACGATTGGATTGCCGATTACTTCTTGGCTGTGGCTCCGGTGGGCTACCGAGCCGTTTATGGCCTAGGGATCGCCCTCGGCATTGAGCCATTGACCCTGGCCAAACTATTGCCCACTGGGTTGGCTGTCATCGCGTCGTTCTTTATGTTTCGGTTGACGCTGCGCCTATTCCCCGTGACACCGGCGGCGGTGCTGACGGTGCTGTTATTTAATCAGCAACTTTGGCTCAACGATGACCTCGTTTCAGCTACGCCGCGCGCATTTTTATACCCCATTTTTGCCGCGTTTCTAGATTTTTTGGCGGCTGGGAGCCTGTGGCCTTGTATGGGGGCGATCGCCCTCCAAGGCTGCTTTTTTCCCCAACTGGTGCTGTTAGCCGCAGGGGTATTAACCGTGCGCTTGCTAGCCTTCCATCATGGCGGTCTACATTTCGTCCGAGACCGCCGCGCCTATTGGTTTTGGGGCATAGGGATGGGAGTGGCGATCGCCGTCTTACTGCCCTTCGCCTTCACCCTCTCTGACTACGGTGCAGCCATCACCGCCGCCGAAATGCGGCAACTGCCAGAATATAGCGCCGCTGGCCGCAATGCCTTCTTTGGCAACCACTTTCCACTCGTTCTGTTTAAAGGAGCAGCGGGGTTAGGGATGCCCTACTTCCCGACCATCGTGTTGTTGGGGTTTGGCCTACCCCTGCTCCCCCGCCAGCATTTCCCTCTGATCCGTCGCCTCACCGGGCAAATTCGCTTACTCGATCACCTTTTGCTGGCATCCCTGGGCTTGTTTCTGGCGGCTCATATCTTGTTGCTGCGGCTGCATTTCCCCAACCGCTACACGTACCATACCTGGCGCTTTGCCCTACCTATCGCCACAGCGATTTTGGTGGTGGTGGTGCTAGACGCGGCCTGGAAGCGGTTTTGCCAGTTACGCCAGACCGCCCGCCCACTCTCGCCCCGCCAAGTGCTGGTATCTGGCTTAGTGGGGCTAGGGTTGTTGATCGTGGTGCTCGTCCCGCTCTATCCCCCGCTAGTTTGGCAATTTCAAAACTGGGTGGTTGGCCAAGCCCCCAGCATTTACACGTACCTGGCACGGCAACCCCCGTCGATTCGGGTAGCCTCCCTGGCCACCGAGGCCAACAATATCCCGGCGTTTGCCCAGCGCAGCTTGTATGTGGGGCGAGAGTTTGCGCTACCCCATCATCCGCACTACTATGCCGAAATCCTGCGCCGGGCGGCCATCACCGTGCAGGCACAGTACACCCCTGATCCCACACTGCTGCGACGCATCTTAGCAGACGAACACATTGATTTTTGGTTGCTCGATGCCCATGCCTTTGAGCCAGATTATTTGAGGCAACAAGATTGGTTGTTCTCTAGTGACAACCAGACCCTCGTAGCAGAGGCGATCGCCCATCTTGCCCAGGGCGATCGCCCGGCGATCGCCCCCCTCATTCCTCGTTGCCAAGTGGCTCATACCGACCAGCTCACCCTCCTTTCGGGCAAATGCCTCAGCTCACCCTAGGCTAGGATTAAATCCATTGCCAGCACCTATTCATCCCATTTTCAACAGGATAAATTCTACTGAAATATTCCCCCAAGTTTTTTTGAACCGTACATTCTTCTGAGTAGAGCAGATTCAATCTTTAAGAAAATATAAAGCTTCTCAAAGTAGCTTGCTCCTAATGATTGCAACGTTTTGGCATCATTTTGTGATCTCCTCTCATCCGTTTATCGCTGATTTTTAGCTGATAGTACGCTGGGAGTTTGGGGCGATCGCCATAGCCCTGCACCCGATCTCATTAGTAAATATCAGTAGGGTCGTAGATTTCTAAAATTACTGCATTTGTTATCGTTAAACCTATCTTCTTGAACCACCGCGTAACTGAGTAAGATCAGGGGATTCAGCCTCAATCTATCCTCCATAAAGGAAGTGTAAAGCTTCTTAAAATAAAGAGTTAAGCTCTTTTTCCTGGCTCATAGAAAAGATGCCCGTAAATCTATAAAACCTTTGCCCAAAAAGAGTTTTAGAGTATTTTGGGGATTTTAAGAAGACCCTAAAATTTCATGATTAGGAGTTTTATCCGTAGGGAAATGCAGAAACAAGATTCTGGAGGGCAAAGGTTAAATGATTTGGAGGATCTAGGGAAATCAGAGTTTCTATTCTTACTATGGTCGTAAATACAGTAGGGAGTCTCGCGTCCAATGGATTCAGTCCAGCAGCAGGTTGCTAGTTTGAGCGAGAAAGTAGATGCATTGCAGCACCTGATCGAGCAATTGAGCGGGAAACTAGAAGGTTCCCAGACTCAATCTTCGTTTGGCTTCGGTCGCTATCGTTCAAATAGCTCAAATCATCTTGATGAAGAAATGGTAGGTTATCAGGCCTTTCATCATCAAAGTGTGATGGAAACAGAAATGGGGCATAAAGACATTCTGGCCGATGTGGAATTAGTGGATACGGATGCCCACTTTTCAGATCATCAAGCGCTTTCTCCAGATATCCAAATTCAGCGGCTAACCGCCCAACTAACGGCTGCCTATAATCGGATCGCAGCCCTAGAAGATCAGTTGTTGGCAAAGCGCGTGCATGCCTCTAGAAGTTAGGGTTCCGTGCATTGAAACCCTATCCGGCGGTTAACATCGCGCCCTTAAGAACGAAGCTGTCTTACAAACCCTGAAGACTAAAGTGCTAAAGAACCGACTGAGGCAGGTTTTGTCTGATAACGGCAGTTTGGTAAGCGCTCGGGCTAGGATGGAGAACTAGAATATTTTTAAAACTAAGACTGCCGACGAGGATGCTTTCCTCTGTAGCCTCCGCGCTTTACCCTCCGAGCGATAGGCCGCTCAGAGGGTAAAGCGCAAGCGGGTCTTCAGGATAGTTCACGATGGCTCTAGGGAGTTGTCAGTTACGGTGAGCCATTTGAATTGTGGCATCAGCAGATCAGCAGGGAGGCTGGCTTCTGTCCAGCTTGAGACTAGCCCCAATGGCTGTAACCGATCGGAGCCTCATTTTTTGGGAAGGGTGCCATGCTAGGCGAGCGGAACCTGTTACATTGCTTAGAATAGGATTTTTGCGTTGAGGCCTGATCGAGGTAGCGCGATCGCCCCATTTCACCGCCCGAGGCTCTATTCTTTTCACTGCTAGCGGCCCATGAAAATCCTTGGTCTTTCTGCGTACTATCACGACAGTGCCGCTGCCTTGGTCATTGATGGGCGCATTATCGCAGCCGCCCAGGAAGAACGGTTTTCGCGGAAAAAGCACGATGCGCGCTTCCCCCAAAGTGCCATTCGCTATTGTCTATCTGAGCAAAACCTGAGTCTGAGCGACATCGATCATATTGTCTTTTATGACAAGCCCCTCCTCAAGTTTGAGCGTCTGCTCGAAACCTACATTGCCTTTGCTCCCCGTGGCTATCGCTCCTTCACCGCCGCGATGCCCGTATGGATTAAGGAAAAACTCTTCCTCAAAACGACCCTGAAGCGAGAGTTAGCGGAGTTGGGAGGTCTCCAGCTATCGCAGTTGCCCAAGCTTCTCTTCACCGAACACCACCAAGCCCATGCCGCCGGAGCCTTTTTCCCTAGCCCCTTCCAAAAAGCGGCGGTGCTCTGCCTTGATGGTGTTGGAGAATGGGCAACCACCTCCCTTTGGAAAGGGACGGATCATCACTTAATCCCCCAGTGGCATCTCGATTTTCCCCATTCTTTGGGGCTGCTCTATTCTGCCTTTACCTATTTCATGGGGTTTAAGGTCAACTCTGGCGAGTACAAGCTGATGGGGTTAGCTCCCTATGGCGAACCCAAATATACCCAATTGATCGCCGACAACCTGATCGACATCAAAGACGACGGCACCTACCGTCTCAACATGGAGTATTTTAACTTCGCCACGGGGTTAACCATGACCAATGAGCGCTTTAGTCGGTTGTTTGGGCGATCGCCCCGCCCTGCTGAAGGCGAACTCACCCAGCAAGATATGGATATCGCGGCCTCTATCCAACAGCTCACCGAAGAAGTGGTACTCCGGCTAGCTAAAACCGCCAAACGCGAAGTCGATCATGACTATCTCTGCCTTTCGGGCGGGGTCGCCCTCAACTGCGTGGCGAATGGCCGCATCTTGCGCGAATGTGGCTTTAAGGATATTTGGATTCAGCCAGCTTCTGGGGATGCCGGCAGCGCCCTAGGAGCTGCACTCTCGGTTTGGCACGAGTATTTAGGGAACTCCCGAGTAGCCACCACCGACCAAATGCAGGGTAGCTACTTGGGGCCGCAGTTTTCAGCCACTACCATTGCAGACTACCTTGAGGCGATCGGGGCGGTATACCATGAGCTGCCAGACCCAGACCTGATGCCTAAGTTGGCCGACATCTTGGCGGCAGGCAATGTCGTGGGCTGGTTTCAAGGCCGGATGGAGTTTGGCCCCCGCGCCCTCGGCGGACGCTCTATCATTGGCGACCCACGCAACCGTAAAATGCAATCGACGATGAATCTCAAAATCAAGTATCGCGAGTCGTTCCGCCCCTTTGCCCCATCGGTATTGGCCGAACGGGTCGGTGACTATTTTGAAATGGAGGGGCGCAGCCCTTATATGCTGCTGGTCGCTCCGGTGAAACCCGAGCGCCGAGTCTCCATGACCCCAGATCAGCAAAATTTATTTGGGGTCGAAAAATTAAAAGTGCCCCGCTCTGACCTCCCAGCCATTACCCATGTAGACTATTCCGCACGGGTGCAAACGGTTCATGCTGACACGAACCCACGCTACCACCAGCTCATTCGGGCTTTCGAGGCCAAGACGGGTTGTGGCGTGTTGGTGAATACTAGCTTTAATGTGCGAGGAGAGCCAATTGTTTGTAGCCCCGACGATGCCTACCGCTGTTTTATGAACACAGAGATGGACTATCTCGTTCTAGAAAATTTTCTGTTAGCGAAAGTAGAACAGCCTGATGCCCAGCCAGGTCTGTCGGCAGAGGAGCGCCAACGCCAACGGTCTCAATATCTCCAAGCCTTTGATTTAGATTAGATATCTTGAGACAGGATATCCGATGAGATGTCGGACGATGAGATATTGGACGATGAGATGTTTGGCCGCAATGCCAATTTATGGCTTTGTATTTGCGAAGCAAACCTACTGGATCAAAACCGCTGGATGAAGACACGATGATTTTTGACCCGATACCTGCCCCCAATCGTAAAGTCCTCCGAGAGTTTGGTGTTTTTGTTGGAGGCTTGCTGGCTATCTTGATTGGGGTGGTGTTTCCGCTTTTGCAGGGACATCCTGTGATCATCTGGCCGCTTTTAGCAGGAGTTGTATCGGGTTTGATAGGATTGATTGCGCCGGGGATTTTGCGGCCTATCTACTACCTCTGGATGCGGTTTTCCCAAGCTCTAGCCTGGGTAAATAATACGATTGTATTGAGCCTGGTCTTTTATGGGGTCGTCACGCCAATGGGCATTGTGATGCGATCGCTCCTCAACTATGACCCCATGAATATGCATAAAAATACGGATCCTTCCTTTCGTAAACCCAGTACTCATCGGTCTCCCCACTCCCTGGAAAAGCCCTTTTAGTTATAGGTTGATATGGGATTTTTAACTGAAATCACTGAGTTTTTTGTCGATCTATGGCAATTTTTGAAAGAACGCAAAAAGTATTGGTTGGCTCCGCTTATTATGACCTTGATTCTGATTGGCTTGGTCATTGTCTTTACCCAAGGAAGTGCGATCGCCCCTTTCATTTATGCTATTTTCTAAGGCTGTTTTTGGTTCAGCCTAGTTCGCCATTTCTAGTTCGCCATTCAAAATAGCCTGTGTCTAGTTTTTTGGAATTACGGTTGGAACTACATCTGAAGGCCTGGCTGGCGATCGCTTAGATCATGATGGCTCATAAAGCCGTTTGACTAAGAACCAAAATGCGTACAAACTGTATCTTTCAATGTCACCAAAATATCACTAGGTTGAAGATCTATACATTCAAATATCTGCAAGTTTAAGCGTTGAAGTATGGTTGAGCAACGCTGCTGTCTATCCTCCAAACAATTCTATGAAACCGGCTTTTTTGAAGTTAATCCTAATCAATATTGGTGTTACGTTAGGGCTTTTGTTTACCCTAAATTTGCTAGCCCATATTGTGATGACTCTAGGAGAACAGACAATTCGGTTAATGGGCTGGGGCGGGGGGATTGACGCCATCAATAAAGATAAAGCAAAAGCACGGCTGCCTAACTACGAAGGGCGCTACGATGAAATGTTCCAGCATTTCCGCGAAACGACAGATGTGCCTCTCAACTATGAACCCTCTATTGGGTGGTCGAGGGGAGAATTCAGCGGGGAAACGATTATGATTGATCGGGCTGGTAACCGAGTCCATCAGCCCCTTGAAACAGTGGCAGAAGATACTCCCAAGGTTCACATTTTTGGGGGGTCTACGGTTTGGGGCACAGGCGTTGTTGACAATGAAACGTTACCTGCGTTTTATCAAAACTTTGCCAAAATTCCAGTAGTCAACAAAGGTGAAACAGCCTTTATTAGTCGTCAAACGCTATTATCTTTTGTGAATCTCTTATCCACAGGTGAAGAGATGAACGGAGTTGTTTTCTATGATGGCGTTAACGATGTTCAATATGGTTGCCGCGTTGAGTTAGAGGTTAACCAACATTCTCGAACGCAGGTTTTTGCCGATCGGATTCAGCGCGGAGGCATTTCTGCCTCACCATCACGGGAATTTCAGCGCTACTTAGTAGCTTTATTTTGGGGCGGCATTCAAGAGTTGACCGCTGAAGTGGCAGATATTATCGAAGATAGCCGCGATCGCCCAACCCCCGATAGCTCTATGGTGTGTGACAACGACGCCGATCGGGCACAGCGGGTAGCAGAAGCATTAATCGCCAACTGGGAAATTGCCCATGACCTCGCAGAGGCACGGGGCATCGAGTTTATGGCGGTCTTACAACCTGTTTCGTTCATTGGCAACCCGCGCCTCGATCATATTCAACCCACCTTAGATGCGGAGTTGGGCAAGCAATATCGGGCGGTTTATCCCCGCATCCAACAGCTCATTGAAGAGCGCAATTACGACTGGATTCAGGTTTACACACCAGTCCTTAATGATCCAGACATGTATTTTTATATCGACTTTTGCCATGTGTCGGGCAATGGAAATCAGCGGATTGCCCGTCGTCTATATCGCGATACCTTGAATCATTGGGAATTTTTGCAGAACGGGGCGATCGCCACTGAGAGCCAACCAGAGCCTTGAGCCTAGGCAGAACTAGAACGGCTGCCCCACTGCCATTTTGAAAAAATGACTGGTAGCCCGGATCGAATCGCAGTATCCTATTGGCAGTTTGGTCGTCTGTGAGGTTGAAATTCTGCCATGCGACAAATTAATTTTGTGGTGATCTTTGTCATTTGCTTGGCACTGGTTTTATTTGGCATCGAAAATACAGAATTTTCCATTATTCATGTGGTGCCAGGGATAGATTTATCTGCGCCATTATCGGTGGAGTTGTTGATCTCTGCTGGTATTGGAGCGGTTTTAGCGTGGATTTTTAGCGTATGGACGGGGCTACAGTCGCGCTTAAACATGCAACCTGAGGTGAAGCAGCGGGATGGTCGGATCCAAGAATTAGAACAGGATGTAGAGCGCTATAAGGTGGAACTGGAGGAGCAACAGCGATTGTTGCCCGCCTCAGAGCCTAGACCTCAAGATGTCGAAGTCACGGAGGTGATAGCCAAATAGCACGCGACTTGGCATAGTTGTGGCATAGGGTTCAGGGGATCATTCGCCGTGGCGGTATTCCTCCTAGCGGTATTCGGCCTAGGACATTTGTGAACGAGTAGGAGGGCAGATGGAAATTGATCCCCTCAATTATTGGAGTCTTTGGGTGCCATTGGTGTTACTAGGAACGGTGGTGGCGATCGCCCTTTACTTTGTCCGTATTTCCGATCGGCGCTAAGCTTCTCCGTCAAGACCCATCACTGGTAAGACAGCATGGCGCTTTCTCTAGCTCAAAATGCGATCGCCCTTCTCATCGACCTGGCCGAACAGGGCGAAATTGACCCATGGGATGTCAAAGTGATCGAGGTGATCGATCGCTTTCTGAGCCAACTCAAGCCGCACCAGAACCCTGGGGGTAGCCGTGCCGCCTACGAGTCAGATTTATCTGAATCAGGGCAGGCTTTTTTGTATGCCTCCATGTTGGTCTTGCTCAAGGCCGACAGTCTTGCCCGTCATGAGGCCGCCCAAGCAGAGGAGGCCGCTGCCGCTCTCGAAGAATTTGTGGATGAAGAGGATCTAGCCGAAGCGCCATTACCGCTGAGCCTAGAGCGCCAAATCCGACGGCGTGCGGTGGCGCGCCCGCAGCAAAACCGCCGCGTCACCTTACAAGAATTGATTGCTCAGCTAGAGCTAATGGCCGAGGCTGTGGCGGAGCACACCCCCCGCATTCGCACCCGCCGACCCAAGCCCCAATCCCGTTCCCAGGCCATCCGCACCATCGCCCAACTGGCACACCAAGAAAACCTCTCAGAAATTGCGGCGGCATTAGAGGTGTTTCTCAATGAGGCATGGGATGACATCTGCGAAGGCGCAGACTGGATGGAGTTTGAAGCGCTTCTCTCGGTTTGGGTGGAGTCAGACTTAGGGCAATCGTTACAGGCGGCCTCGGCGCACCATACGGAGCATAGCGATCGCGTGGGGGTCTTTTGGGCGTTGCTGTTTCTCTCCGCTCAATCCAAAGTTGAGCTGGGGCAAGAAGAATTTTATCAAGACCTCCGGGTGCGGAGCTTAGCCAACTTGTCGGCAGAGGCGATCGCCGCGCTGCCATCCTTCGTCCTCCCCGACTAACATCTATCCGTCGTCCCCCTTCCCCGACCCACAAAGAGAGTCCATCCCCCTCAACCCCTCACAATTCCTCAAATCAGACTTGCCGGATGCCGAGATAGAGCGCTAGGGTGTTGGAGGAATTCAGGTGCTCTCACCCAGCTTGTCAGGGTCTATCGAGGCGCAGGGGTGCCCATTTAGTAGCGAATGTTGCAGTTTATAAAAACTGCAGAGAATAGTGCCTTGATTTAGTGATTCTCTAAAGATTTTGGCGCGCCATCTCAGCCAGATGAACCCTATGGCAAGCTGGTACAGGTTATTCTAAACGTGAATGAAACGCTAACCCAGGGGTAGAGCAACGTCATGAAAGCAATGATTCTGGCTGCAGGAAAAGGAACGCGGGTGCGTCCTATTACCTACACTATCCCTAAGCCAATGATTCCAATTCTGCAAAAGCCAGTGATGGAGTTTTTGTTAGAGTTGCTACGTCAACATGGGTTTGATGAAATTATGGTCAATGTAAGCCACTTGGCTTACGAGATTGAAAGCTATTTTCGAGATGGCCAGCGCTTTGGGGTGCAGATTGCGTATTCCTTTGAAGGCCGCATTGTCGATGGAGAGCTAGTGGGAGAAGCGGTTGGCTCTGCCGGGGGAATGCGAAAAATTCAAGACTTCTCTCCCTTTTTTGATGACACCTTTGTGGTGTTGTGTGGAGATGCCTTAATTGATCTAGACCTCACCGAAGCCGTGCGGTGGCACCGTGAGAAAGGTTCGATCGCCACCATCGTCATGAAAGAAGTTCCCCACGATGAAGTGTCGAGCTACGGGGTTGTGGTCACAGACCAAGATGGGCGGGTTAAAGCCTTCCAAGAAAAACCCAGTGTCGGTGAAGCGCTCAGCAATACCATCAACACCGGGATTTATATTTTTGAGCCAGAAATTTTTGACCATATCCCCTCTGGGGTGGAATACGACATCGGGGGCGACCTCTTTCCCAAGTTGGTGGCAGAAGGCGCACCGTTTCATGCCATCTCAATGGATTTTCAATGGATTGATATTGGACGGGTGCCCGACTATTGGGATGCCATCCGCAGTGTTCTCGTCGGAGCTGTCAAAAATGTCTCTGTGCCGGGGCATGAGGTCGCTCCTGGCATCTTTACCGGTCTCAATGTCTCCGTTAATTGGGACAAGGTAGACATCAAAGGCCCCGTTTACATTGGGAGTATGACCCGCATCGAAGATGGAGCAACCATTTTAGGCCCTAGCATGATTGGCCCTAATTGCCATATCTGCAGCGGTGCCACCGTCGATAACAGTGTCATTTTTGATTACTCGCGCCTGGGGCCAGGGGTGCGTCTGGTGGATAAGCTGGTGTTTGGTCGCTATTGCGTTGATAAAACCGGAGCCGCCATTGATGTCACTGCGGCAGCCCTAGACTGGCTGATTACAGATACCCGCGTTGAGCTGCCGATGGAGCCACCGCTCGAACGGCAGGCGATCGCCGAACTCTTGGGAACCGAGGTGCCCTAGCCTTGCAACCGCGTTGAAATAGCGTTGAAATAGCGAAGGGAGGGGCGATCGCCCCTCCCTTTTTGGATTTTAAATCTCTATTGATAGAGTCTATTGATAGAGTCTATTGATAGAGATTTAAAAATTGGGCGTTGCTGAGTCAAGGGATGAATCGCTGACTGAAAGCCCTGAACGCTCATCCAGAATTTTGTAGAATCATACTTCTATTCAGCAACGCTAAAAATTGAGCATGTTACCGTCCTAAACCTTCACCTGCCGCAGCTTTTGGGTCGCTTCTAGCAAACTTTGGGCAAACTGATCCACCCTCTCAGCCAGCTTCTCATCGCGGAGATTACCCTCAGCATCAAACGCATTCCAGGCTTGGCCAATAGCGACTTGCTCAGGGATCACCCAGCCATGCACCCAGCGAACAATGATCCGCAAATCATTGAGGGCGTTGCTATTGCTTTGCCCTCCTAAGACACTCATCAACCCAAATATCTTGCCCGACATCTCTTCAAAGCTCATCAAGTCTAGGGCATTTTTTAGCACCCCACTGACGCCACCGTGATACTCGGGGGTAGACAAAATGACCGCATCTGCGGCCTTTACCGTTTGCTGCAACCGAGCCACATCGGGATAGGCCGAGTAGTCTTTACCCCCATGGCAGAAGGGCAAGTTAAGGGTGCGGAGGTCTAGAATTTCTCCGGTTGCGCCCTGGGCTTCTACCCGTCGGATAGCGACTTGGAGCAACTGCTGGCTGTGGGAGTCAGGTCGCAAACTGCCACCAATGCCAACAACCTTGAGGCCAGGACTTTGAGTGACGGGTTTGATGTCAACACTACTTGTCATAGGAATTTACGATCCTTAAAAATATAGGATGTTGCAGAAGAAGGCTTCTTGACGATAAAGCATGGGACGGTCAAATGCTGTGCCGCTGGCATCGGGCATCCCTCTGAACCAGCGGAGAGCTGAACGCCTTTCAAATATCAGCTCAAATATCAGCGTCTAAGGATCTCCAGAAATCTCAAGGAAAACGTCTCTGGGTTTACCCCATCTTGGGTTTGCCCCATTTCTTAAGACTGAATCCCAACAGCCTGAATCTAAACCCTTGTGAGAATTGCAGCGGTGAAGGCCACGACAGCCCGTTAGGCCAGATCTGCGTTGATTTCCTTGACCATGAGATCCTCAAATGACTAGATCTTCAACTCACAGATCCCCAACCTTTAAGCGGCATCATTCGACCCACATCATAGGCGGTCTACACGATGGACATTCATAGCCAGATGCACCCATCCTAAAATAGGCGGCACGATCTACCAGAACCCTCTTTAGGCTGACAGAAAGACTCTGCTTAACCTGGCTGATACGCCATCAATCCGTACTTGGGAACCCGTATTTGGAGCATAAACACTGGATCTTTTTTATCCATGCTCTGCTTAATTTTAATATATCACAAGTCGTACTCATAACGAGTATGCTTAAATAGAAAAGTGTAATATTTTCATCCTGGGGCTGCCATTTTCTGTTTTCCGATGGGTCAAGCTCGGGTGGATAAAAATCCTGCGAGTTTTCTGGCTGGCGGAGCGGATGGGGTGTCTTGGCCTGACGCTTGTGAGGCATAGATAGCGTTTTGATCGGGCTATGTCTCTAGGTTCTGTGGGTTATGTCTTTGCCATGACGCTTAGATGACGTTCTTTTGAAAAGCAATGAAACTCCTACCAGGGAGCAAGGGGTAAGGTTACACTAGTCATAAGTTGAGTGAGCCGTTTGATCGATACAAATGGATCGATCCATAAACCATAGGGTTGGCCTAAAAAACTGAGCCACAAAAAATAAACTAGGGTTGAGGCTCCAGCCACCTGTGAGGGAATCATGAGTTGAGGGCAATACTGGTTTTCTAAAATTTGATGTGTCGTTCATAACGTTCATTTTATTGATTAGGTCAGTATTTCTATCCCCCATGTGGCTCCCATGTTGGCAAGAGGGCTGCGGATCCGCCCATGACCAGGGTAACAACCTTGCCCAGGCACATAAGCCGAAACGGTTAGAGCCTCACTAGCTCAGCCCCAACAGATACAGTCTGCGTACAAGCTCCGCATGTAAGCACGGATATAAGCACAAGGTTTAGTGGCGCTATGAGAATGTCTGCAAAAAACGGACGGGGGTATTTCCCCAAAGCTGGGACAACGGATGGGCGATCGCGCTTAGGGGGCATAGCCACCGGAGCCATCACCACGGTTTGGCTGTTGCTCCAAATGGTGGCGATCGTGCCGCCCGCCCTCAGCCAAGTTCCCAGTAGCCCCGGTCAGCGCACGGCAGAAGAAGAAGCGTTTTCCTTCAGCGACATGCTAGAAGCGATGGAGGAAGGCCGGGTTGAGCGGATTGAGCTAGACCAAGTTCGGGGGGTCGCAGATGTTTACCTCAACGGCTCAGATGCTGACCCAGAAGAGGTTCGGCTATTTGCCAACGAAGCCGACAACCAAGTCGTTGTAGAGGCGGCGCGGCGCAATGGGGTTCCTTTAGATGCTGAACCCTCCTCTGATGGGGGCACGGCGGCTTGGTTGCTGAGCAATGCCCTGTTGGTATTTTTGCTGGTGTTGGGCTTATTGATGATCCTGCGGCGGTCGGCTAATGCCTCAGGGCAAGCCATGAACTTTGGCAAGTCGCGGGCCCGCTTTCAAATGGAAGCCAAAACTGGCGTTTTATTTGATGATGTGGCTGGCATTGAAGAAGCGAAAGAAGAGTTACAAGAAGTTGTAACGTTCTTGAAAAAGCCTGAGAAATTTACGGCGGTGGGTGCCAAAATTCCGAAAGGTGTTTTGTTGGTTGGGCCTCCCGGAACTGGGAAAACCTTGCTGGCAAGGGCGATCGCCGGAGAAGCCGGAGTTCCTTTCTTCAGCATTTCGGGTTCTGAGTTTGTGGAAATGTTTGTTGGGGTTGGGGCTTCCCGCGTCAGAGACCTCTTCCGCAAAGCCAAAGAAAATGCCCCTTGCATCATTTTTATTGATGAAATTGATGCCGTCGGTCGCCAACGGGGAGCCGGGATTGGCGGCGGCAACGATGAGCGAGAACAGACCCTCAACCAGTTGCTGACCGAAATGGACGGCTTTGAGGGCAACACGGGGATCATTATCATCGCGGCAACCAACCGCCCCGATGTGCTCGATTCTGCCCTACTTCGCCCTGGCCGCTTTGACCGTCAGGTGATTGTCGATTTGCCCAGCTACAAAGGGCGCTTGGGCATTTTACAGGTTCATGCTCGCAACAAAAAATTAGAGCCAGATGTCTCCTTGGAGGTAATCTCCCGCCGGACTCCGGGCTTTTCTGGGGCAGATTTGGCCAACATGCTGAATGAAGCCGCCATTCTCACCGCCCGACGGCGGAAGGAGGCCGTCGGCTCTCAGGAAATCGATGATGCCATCGATCGCGTCACCATCGGCATGACCCTGAATCCGCTGATGGACAGCAAGAAAAAACGCCTGACGGCTTACCACGAAGTGGGTCATGCTCTGTTGATGACCTTGCTTCCCCATACCGACCCCCTCGATAAGGTAACCATTATTCCGCGATCCGGCGGCATTGGGGGGTTTGCCAAGCCCCTACCGAGCGAAGACAGTGACTTTGGCCTCGAAACCCGGGCCCGCATTGTTGATCTGATCACCATTTTTCTGGGCGGTCGGGCTGCTGAGGAAGAAATCTTTGGCCACGATGAAGTCACCCAAGGAGCCGCTAGCGACTTGCAAGCGGTCGCCGATTACTCCCGCCGGATGGTGACCCGTTATGGCATGTCGGATCTAGGACCTTTTGCCCTCGAAACCTCTGGCAGCAATGAGGTATTTCTGGGACGAGATTTGATGGTGCGTTCGGAATATTCTGAAGAAATTGCCACAAAGATTGATCATCAGGTGCGCTCGATTGTCATGCGCTGCTACCAACAAGCCCGCCGCATCATCCGCGAGAATCGCCCTCTGATGGACAAGCTCGTGGATCTACTTCTAGAACAGGAAACCCTCGGAGGGGATCAATTCCGGGCGATTGTAGCAGAATACACGACGTTGCCAGAGTCCCAGCAATCCCTTGTCTCTAAGGTCTAGCGGCGCGGTTTTCTGAAGGATTTGGCAAAAATCCTCAGTTTTGAAAAATCCTCAGATCCGATCGATCGGGCTGAGGATTTTTCATGAGCCTATGGCACTGTTAAGCGCTTGCTAGGGTTTCCGTAGGTGTTTCAGGGGGGCGATCGCCCCCCTGTAGCCAAGTTCGATCCAGCGCCACCAGCAACCGTTCCACGCTAGCGTTGGGTTCCAAAAATGAAAATAGGTGGCGAAACCGGACGCGCCCTGACGGATCAATCAAAAACTGTGCCGGGAGTGGTGCTCCTAACGCCTGCCCTGTGCGGTAGAGCCGAAACAATCGCCCCGTGGGGTCACACAGCAACGGGATCTGCAAACCTAAGTCTGTCGCCACGGTCTGCGCCTGAGCCGCATCCAGACTCACAACCATCAAGACCTCTGCCCCCCGCTCCGTAAACTGCTGATACTGCCGGTTGAGTTCCACAATATGTGGATAACACAGCGGGCAATACACCGTCTCACTAAAGATTCGAGTAAACGCCACCACCACCGGACGCTTCGGCACGGGCGATTCTTTTGGGTTTGTGCCCACATAATCCCAAAGGCGTACCTTGGCAGTTCGCTGCACCGCCAGCAACTCAAAGGGTGGAGCCAAACTCCCTAGCTCCAATGGACGAGTGGGTGGCACGGGTAATAAATTGTGAAAAAACCGTCGATTGACCACCTGCCGCATTGTGGCAATGCTCACCATCCCCTGCTCCTTTGCAAACCCTGCTTAGCCTTCCATGACTGACGACACACCATTCTAGGAAACCTAGCCCCCTAAGAATCAATCAACCGCTTACCTAGCCCATACATTAGTGATCGAAATAGCGACCCCCTAAAGCCAGATAGCGACTTGAGCCAGTTGAGGAAAGATTTTGATTTTATGGTTTAGTTTTTTCAAGATCACTAGCTCCAATGGCGATGAATTCACAAGCGATAAATTTAAAAGTAATAAAACAGACTTTTCAAGCAGAATTTTTAATCAACTCTCTTTAAACTCTCTATTTTCAAGATAGTTCGTCAATAGTTTCTCTATATAATTGCTTAAAACAAAACAGAAAGACACGCTATTAATCGGGTTCATCGCATTTATTATTCTACTTGTACGGGTGCTACCATATAAGTTGCCCGATCACCATAGGGACGTATTTGTTCTTGTAAGTCTGGCGTTGGGACAACGGTTTTGAAATTGAACTTTGCCCAATATGATGAGGCTCCCTGAATCGCCACTAAAGATATCTGTGCAAATTTTATGATTTGGGCTTGCTCAAATATAGCGTTGACAAACAGATTCCCGATACCTTTACTTCTGGCTCGCTTTCCAACAGCCAGATCATGAATATATAGACAGTCTGCCTGAGTAGATATAAAACATTTAGAAGCACCAAGCTTGGGAATTTTACCATAGGGTAATGGCAGGGCAATAGCATATCCCACAATGTCATCATTGCACCAGGCTACAAAACAAGTTTCAGGGGATATAGCCAACTTTGCAGCAAATGACTCAGACGGTTCAAGGGGAACTTCAAAATAACATTCTTCCTGAATTTGTAAAATCGACGGAAGATCAGCAGTAGTTGCTTTCCTAATATGCATTGATTCGTCTGCCAAATGATTAATTTGAGGTACGACTTTCTAAATAGAAACTAAGTCTTTTAAGTATTAATCAGCAAATGAGTATTAGTATTCAGGCCTAAAATAAGACTTTCACTTATCAATCTATTATCCTAAGACAGAATAGGTCTAAATTCTAAATCCTTCATCAGATGCACGATATAAAATAAAATAACCTCATAAAATCTAATGAAATAAATTCCTCCATTTTATTATTTCAACATGTCACTTATTCTAAACCTCTTACTTTTCTTTTGAAACCAGAACCGTTTAGAAAGATTATTCTCTAACTTAAGTTAGACTGACGAAATATAGCGAATTTCATAAGTTCAGCATTAACTGTAAGCTTTGCAAAGAAGGCTATCTAGCCATATTGCTGCTCTTCACAAGGCTGAGACCTACTATAGCATCACCCCTTTTTCAGTCCTTTTAGCTCGATACATGGCTTGATCAGCTTTCTTGAAAAGGGTATCAGCGCTTTCTCCATCTTGAGGATAGATAGCAATCCCGATACTAGCTCTGATAGAAAGTCGTATTTCATCAAACTCACAAGCTTCGGCTATTTGATTAACCATTTTCTCGGCCAGACAAACTACATCAGTCTCTGTCTGAATATTTAACAAGAGACAGATAAACTCATCGCCGCCCCATCGACTGACCATATCTTCACCGCGCACAAAAGCCTGTAAACGGGTTGCTAACATCATCAGCACCTGATCTCCTAGATCATGACCATAGGAGTCATTAATGCTCTTAAATTCGTCGATATCAATAAACATAACAGCAAGTTTTAGGCCATACCGTTTTGATTGGATTAGGCTATGGTCTAGACGCTGTTCAAACAACACACGGTTTGGCAAACCTGTGAGCGTATCCTGAAATGCTATTTTGTGCGATTCTTCCTCTTTAATGCGAGCTTTTAATAGCTCCTGACGCACTTCCATTAAATCGTTTTTTGTGTCAGCGAGTTCAGATTCAAGACCAATTCGTTCAGTGACTTCTTTCGCTAGCTTAGTGTTAACTTGCTCCAGATCAATAGCAGCTTTAGCAACCTGTGATTCAGCTATTTTATTCTGTGCAATGGCATCTTCAACGGCTTGAATCGGCGGACTGATTATTTCTTCCTGTTTTACTTGTTCTTTCTGCTTTAATGTCTCATTCACAGAAGCAATATTGATGGCCGCTTCTTCAATATTTTCTTTGATTTCCTCTGCTTGATTAAGGACATGTCCAAGCGAATGTTTTTTGTCAGGTGATGGCTTTTTCATGGATTGATCTATTTTTTGAAGGTCTTTAATTTCACAAAATCTGATCTCACAAAAAGCAATTGAAAAATATCTTAAAAAAAGTTGTTTAATGACCTTGATTTTAAGCAAGTACAAAAAAGCTTTAAAAGTAGCTATTATAAGCTTACACAGATTTTTAACTAACGTGTAAAAAGTCCACATTTTACAGGGCTATTGGCACTGAGTCACCCAATATAGAGGTTTTAGGTGATTGAATGCCTGCACTTAAATCTCGGTTAGTCAGGGCGGTTAGTCTTTTTTTGATCATCAAAGTGATCCTTAAATGTGGGATCCAGGGTGGCGGGTGGGTTTCGTGCGGAGCGATCGCACCCGATTGACGGCGGTTGCCAGATCAATGGGGCGAAAGGTTGCCAGATCACCTTGGGGATAGGGAGTGAGCGCATCGAGGGTGGTGTTAGCGATCGCCCCCATCACCTGATCCACAGCTTCCATCAAGGTTTGGCGACCATCGAACTGGTTTGTTTGGAGGTGGGCGATCGCTGCTCCCATAGCCCGCACCTGCCCGACCTCCACCACCTGTTCGAGGGCACTGAGATCGACCGTTTCGCGGCCTAGCACCAGTTCATCGACCGCACGCACCTTGAGTTTGGGGGGGCGATCGCCAGCGTCTTGTAAATCTGTGGGCGGCGGTAACGGCACACGGGCGGTGAGCGCGCCAAAGCGATCGCCCCCTTCGGCGGTGCGGTGGGTTTTGTATTGGATGGCGATCGCCTTGGCCTTGGCCGTGACATTTTCTGGTGCATAGTCTGTCAGCGCAAGCACGGTATCTGCCACCTCAAAATAGTCGCCGCTTCCCCCCATCACCAGCACGGTTGAAACGCCGAAATCCTTGTAAAGCTGGCGAATTTTGTCGAGGAAGGGGGTGATTGGCTCCCGCTCTTTGGCCACCAATGCTTGCATCCGGCGATCGCGGATCATGAAGTTGGTGGCGGAGGTATCCTCATCGACCAGCAACACCCGGACTCCTGCCTCTAGGGCTTCCATGATGCTGGCGGCTTGGGATGTGCTCCCACTCGCGTTTTCGGTAGAAAAGTGGGTGGTCGAGCGACCTTGGGGTAAGTGGTTGATAAAGGGCGAAATATCGACACCGGCGATGCTGCGGCCATCTTCGGCCCGAACCTTGAGGGCATCGAGCCGCGTGACCACCTGCTCTCGACCATCACCAGGGATGTGGTTGTAGATGCCGAGGGCGATCGCCCGCAACAGCGTCGATTTGCCATGGTAGCCGCCCCCCACAATCAGCGTGATCCCTTGAGGAATGCCCAGACCCGTGATCGAGCCTTGGTTTGGGCGCTCAAAGGTGACGCTTAGATCTGCCGGAGCCTGGAACGGTTGAGCCGCCTCTTGGAGCGGGCGATCGTCTACGCCACTCTGGCGGGGCAATATTGCGCCATTGGGAATGAAGGCGACAAGCTGGCGATCGCCCAACTGCTGCCGCAATGCATCCGCGTCTTCTCCGACCTCAACATGGTGCCGGAGTTGAGCCGCATCAAGGGCAGCGTAAAGGAGCGATCGCGCCACAATTTGGGGCAGATCTTCGCAGAGCAATTCCACCGCTTGCCGACCTAAAATGGTGCGCCCCCGCGCTGGCAACCCCACCACAAACCGCACTTCTACCTGCGTTGTAGACACGCATACCGAAGAGCGGTCTAAGACCTGTTGACCGATGGGGGCGATCGCCATCAACCCGCTTTTGCCGCTGCCCCGCTGGGTTTGCGATCGCTGCGCCTGCCCTGCAAACTGCCGATGCAAAAAGTCTCGCAGAGCCACCGCTCGGCTGTGGGTCGCGGATAAACTGGCCGGAAACTGCGCCACCGTTTGCGGCACCTGCACCCGCACCCGACTCGGAGCCGCAAACGGATCTCCCTGGACATAATCCACCAGCAACACAAACGCATCAAACTGATAGCGCCCTTGGATGTCTTTGTAAGCCTTATAGCTCTTGCCATCCAGCCGCATCAGGAGGTGAACCAAATCATCGACAGTGGGCATCGCCATTTATAGCCACGGCACTCAACACCTTTCACAGTACTCCAAACCCTTCTTGCGAGAGCCGCGCTAGGCAGAAAAAGCAGCCCGCCCAGTGAATGGCGATCGCCCCACCATTCACCTCTTCTCAAGGTGATCCCAACCCCCCAGAATTGACGCCGCATCTACTCTGCTACCTCCATCCCAGCGGCCAACTTTATAATTCTTAAAAAAGTTCTTAGAATAGAAGAGACACTATTTGCAAGCCAACTCGTTACCTATGTCGCCGTCCTCTGATTCTGCGCTAGAACCCTCCACCGCTGCTGAGGCTGCTGATTGGCAAATTAAGTTGCTATATGACGGAGACTGTCCGCTGTGCGTGCGGGAAGTAAACTTTTTGCAGAAAAAGGATGCGGGGCGAGGTCGGGTGGCCTTCGTCAACATTGCCGATGATGCCTATGACCCAGTAGACAATGGTGGCGTCAGTTTTGAGACGGCGATGGGGCGCATCCATGCGGTGCTGCGCGATGGCACGGTTTTGCAAAACGTAGAAGTCTTTCGGCAGGTCTACGACCTTTTGGGCATGGGCTGGATCTATGCCCCCACCCAGTGGCCCATTCTAGGAGCGCTGGTGGATTGGGTCTATGGCGTATGGGCTGACTGGCGCTTGCGCCTCACCGGACGCCCTGATCTCGCAACCCTGTTGGTGCAGCGCCAAGAACGGTTGCAGTGTGGTGTGGGCGATCGCTGCCGCCTCGATTCCTAACTCCCCAGTTCCTAAAGTATTGATCTCGAGGCGATCGCACAGGTGCGAAAGCGTGACGAAAGGATGATGGATTATCTTAGGGACTTAGAGCACTCGTCAACCGCAAATCCTTTACGCAGATCCCTTATTGTTCCGCATTAGACAAGCCAACTTAGGAGGCGATCGCCCCTCCATCAGATCTGTCGTAGATCCCTCTCATGGTTGTCGCCAACATTAACCCCATGCCGCCCCTAACGGCTCTAATCGTTAGGGGGAGTTGGGGCGGTTGCTAGCATTTCTAACAGGTAGGGCTGCGAAAGATTGATCACGCGAGGGAGGGCTGGGGTGGCCATTTGCAGACAGACATCGGTGAGGCCAAACTTGCTAGACAAGGCGGTTTGCAGATTTTGGAGCAGGCGATCGCGCTCTACCCCGTCTGCAATATCGACCATCACATGGGCGGATAGCGTTTCTTGCCCCGGTGCGATCGCCCACAGGCGCAAATTTTCAACCCGCACCACCCCGGCAAACCCTTCGAGGGTCGCCTGCACGGCATCTGCATCCAAATAGCTGGGGGTTTGCTCTAACAAAATACTGAGGCTTTGACGGATCAGGGGAATGGCTCCTGACACGATAAAGACAGCCACCACAAGGCTAATGGCACTGTCTGCCCAGTTCCAGCCGAGGGTATACACGGCGATCGCCGCCACAATCACCCCCACGGAACCCACCGCATCGGCCACCATGTGCAAAAACGCCCCTTTTAGATTGAGGTCGTGGTGGCTGTGGTCATGCAGTAGCGAGAGATTAATCAAGTTGACCACTAGGCCAATGGCTGCCGTGATTAGCATGGGCAGCGCCACAATGTCTGGAGCCGGAGCTTGGAGCCGTTGTGCCGCTTCCCAGGCAATCCATAGGGCGATCGCCACTAGCCCCACGCCATTCACCAGCGCCGCCACAATTTCCACCCGACGATAGCCAAAGGGGGCTTGCTCTGACTTTGGCCAGCGGGCAATCCAAGTGGCGAGGAGGGCGATCGCCAGAGCTGCACAATCTGACACCATATGCCCTGCTTCGGCCAAGAGCGCCAAGCTCCCGCTCGATAGACTAACGACCAACTCAATGGCCGAAAATCCTCCAATCAGCCCCAGGGCAATCCATAACAGGCGCGCCTTTTGGGCACTATCAACCTGGGTATGTTCCACGCAATGACAATCTACAGAATGAACAAACATAACCATATCGAAGGGCGCATTCTCTATCAGCATAATTCCTAAGTGAAGAGAAATTGATCCCCGGTCGCTATTCAACCCTCTCCACTGGGTTCTTCACTCCAAGACGCAGAGCTTATGGCTCAAGTGCCCTAATCCTTCAAAACGCGATCATGGGAACATACGCGCATAGGCCAAATCGCGATCGCGCATACAGCCTGCCATGCTGCGGGGCTAGAGGCAACGCCTTGCAGATACTTGCAGATACAAGCCATGCAGATGCATAAATGACATCCTCTTCTCGAAGGTTCCCGGTATAGTAGGATTCGGCACCCGCCCTAGAGATTTTCCTTCAGCCAGATTGCGGCCCCTCGTGCTGGCCTGTACTCGCCCTCAAAGCTTCAACCCCCATCTTCCCAAATTCTATGCCTCTGCCCCTCAGCGACCAAGTTATTGTGATTACTGGAGCCTCCGCCGGAATTGGGGCTGCGGTGGCGCAGCAATTGGCGCAACGGTTTGTGGGGGTGCGGTTGGTGTTGTCGGCGCGGCGGCGCGATCGCCTTGCCCAAGTGGCAGAGCGGTGCGAAAAAACCGGGGCTGAGGTGCGGGTGATCTCCGCAGATTTGGCCGTCGCGGGGCAGGCGGAGGCGTTGGTGGCAGGGGCGATCGCCCACTTCGGTCGCATTGATACCCTGATCAACAACGCAGGCTACGGCCAGATGGGGCCGATCGAGCTACTGCCGACTGCGGCCATTGAGCGGCAATTTGCCGTGAATGTCCTCGCCCCGATCGTCCTTAGCCGCGCCGTGATCCCCATCCTGCGCCAGCAGGGCGGGGGGCGCATCATCAACATCAGCTCCATTGCCGGCACCGTCGCCTTTCCCCTCGTCGGAGCCTACAGCGCCTCTAAATTTGCCCTAGAAGGCTTTAGCGATGCCCTGCGGCGGGAGGTCGAACCCTTCAATATTCAGGTGGTGGTGATTCAGCCGGGGCCTGTGCAAACCGAGTTTGTGGCGGTGGCCGAGGCCTATCTGGCTGAGGCTATTTCTGATCCGGCGAGCACCCCCTACCGCCCCGCATTTGAGACCCTGGCTGGTCTCGATCAAAAAATTGCACGGCAAATGTGGAGTGGCGATCGCGTGGCTACGGTTATCCTCAAGGCTCTAGTGGCACCCCGCCCCCGCCCCCGCTACACCGCTGCCACTGGCGGCGACCTACTCGTGTTTTTGATGACGAAATTGTTACCGACCCGCATCGTCGATCGATTTTGGCAACGGTTTTATGGAATTGATCAGATCAAACCGTAATAGACAAGGTTAAAGCCCCTTTAGATCCTAGAGTTGGTTTAGATCCTAGAGTTTGCATAGTGCCCCCAACGGTTTCGACTTAGCCACCAACTTATCTACCGACTTATCTACCGACTTAGCCACCGACGTTTTCTTCCTATGAACCTTCTGGAATACCAAGCTAAAGAACTATTTCGCCAAGTGGGCATTCCGGTGTTGCCCTCCCAGAAAATTAGCCAGCCCCAAGATCTCAAAGGGCTGAAAATTCCCTATCCAGTGGTGCTCAAATCCCAGGTGTATGTAGGCGGGCGGGCTAAGGCCGGGGGCATTCGCTTTGTCGAAAACACCATTGATGCCGTGGCGGCGGCGCAAACGATTTTTAATTTGTCGATTCAGCAGCAATACCCTGAGGTGCTGTTGGCTGAGGCCAAGTATGCGCCAGAGCGAGAGTTATACCTAGCGGTGGTGCTAGATCAAACCCTCGGTCGCCCGGTGTTATTGGGGTCTGCGGAGGGCGGCGTAGATGTGGAATCGATGATGGCGGGCATCCAACAGGTGGTGGTGGATCAGGAATTTTCGCCTTTTTATGCACGGCGGTTGGCATTGCTGATGGGCTTGCAGGGGCCGCTGATCTGCACGGTCAGCGGTATTTTAGAGCGGATGTATGGGCTATTCATTCAAAAAGATTTAGATGTGGTGGAGATTAACCCCCTGGCGGTCAGTTCGGCAGGGGATGTGATGGCGCTAGACGGTAAAGTGGCGGTGAATGATGATGCCTTGGGGCGACATCCTGAGTTTGCTCAATGGCGACCGGGGGGGCAACGCCCCGACGCTCAGCCCCTAGCTTCCCCGGAGGGGATGAGCTGGGTAGAGTTAGAGGGCACCATTGGGGTGGTGTGCAACGGGGCGGGGTTGGCGATGGCCACCTTGGATATGGTGTCTCAGGCGGGAGGAAAACCAGCGTTTGCCCTAAATGTCGGCGGAGAAGCTACCTTTAGTCCGTTGACGCCTTCCCTGGTAGAGCGGTTGGCTCAGGGCTTAGAAATTCTCAACACCCATGCCACCATTAAGGTGCTGCTGATCAATCTGCTCAATGGGAATGTGGCCAATGGGGCGCTGGAGAAAGCGATCGCCCGTTACCTGCGCCGCCGCGATCGCCTCCCCTGCCCCTTGGTCGTGCGCTTGGCCGGTTATGCCTTTGAGCCGCCCCAAGCCTTAGCCGATCACCCCGATGTGTCGGTGTTTGCAGACTTGGATGGGGCGATCGCCCGTACCCTCACCTACACCAACCCCCCCGCCCCCTGAGTGGTGCTGGCTGGCAGCGGTGAGGTATTCAGACTTGGCAGGAGGATATAAGGACGCTATGGACTCCATTCTAAATTTTCGACCAGCCAAAATGTATTGGTTCAAGGCATTACCAATGTGTTGGGGTCGGTCTATGCGCCGCTGATGGTGACCTACGGGACGCGGGTGGTGGCGGGGGTTGACCCTGGCTTTGGCGGGCAAACCCTGGGGGATATTCCGGTATTTGACTTGGTGGAGCAGAGTATCGCCAGTGTGGGAGCCGTGGACACTAGCGTCATTTTCACGCCCCCCTATGAGGTGCTAGATGCGGCTTTGGAGGCGATCGCCGCTGGCATCCGGCAAATTGTCATCATCACCGAAGGCGTGCCCCCAATGGATATGGTGCGCCTGTTGCGGAAGACCGACCAAACCGACACCTTGGTCGTGGGGCCTAACAGCCCTGGCATTATCATTCCGGGAGCCACGCTGCTGGGCACCCATCCAGCTCATTTCTACAGCCCCGGCTCCGTTGGCATCATCAGCCGCAGCGGAACGCTCACCTACGATGTCGCTCTTCATCTGACTCAAGCAGGGCTGGGTCAATCGCTGGTGGTGGGCATTGGGGGCGATCGCGTGCTTGGCTCCTCCTTCCAGCAATGGCTGCAAATCTTGGAGGAAGATGACCGCACCGAAGCCATTGTCTTGATCGGCAGCATCGGCGGCAATGGCGAAGAAGTGGCGGCTCGCCATATCACCGAAGCCATCGAAAAGCCCGTTGTGGTCTACCTCGCTGGCCTAACCGCACCCCACGACCAACCCCTCGGCCATGCCGGAGCCGTAATTGCCGCACGCCTCAGTGGCTGGGAAGAAGCCATCGGAACCGCAGAAAGCAAAGTCGCCGCCTTCCGAGCCGCAGGCATCCCCTGCGCCCGCCGCCCCTCCGAAATTCCAGCATTGCTGGGGTAAGTCATCTTCGGGGCATGGGGGCGTCAGAGGTGTGGGTTTCCGTCTGCAGAACGTTCTGGTTGAGTGGTTGCAAATAGCCATAGTCACAAAATTTAGGACATACTAGCGTCATTCCCGTGGAAAGGCACTATATCATCGCTGCTCTTTCAGCCCTTAATCTGCGTAGCTTTTCTGCAATTGCAGGTGGATTGCGCCCTTGTTCTTCCCGCATTTGTTCCGCCCAATCCGCCCAATCCGCCCAATCCTTCATATAAACTTCGACCGCTTCCTGATAGTGCAAGTAATACAAAAGGGTGGCATAGACTTGCTCCAGGGTTAGGGATGGGTAGATCTTGGCAATTTCCTCTGGAGTGCGGTTACGAAAGAGGTGATCAAACAGAATGGTCTCAATCCCGATTCGAGTGCCTTTGAGCCGAATATCGTCGGGAGCTAAAAAATTAAAATAGTCTTCGAGTTGCATCAGCAATCTCCCTAACGATTTTTAGAATCCTGTTTCATTTGAGCCAACTGTTCCACGCTGGTTGGGAAGTTGTACTTATAGAGAAGAAACCGTCAAACAAGTTGTGGAGCAAGGTGGCTGTGCTTGCTATCGGTTATTGAGAGATGCTAGCTCAGGGGGTAACAGGTGCCCATGCCGTTAGGGTGCCGTCGCGGCAACCGCTCCAGAGGCGGTGGGTGGTGGGGCAAAAGGCGATCGCCTCCACTGGGCTGCCGTGGCCTCGGAGGATGCTGCGCAGTTCCCCGGTGAGGGGGTTCCAGAGTTTGACGAGGCCATCGTGGCTGCTGCTGGCGAACAGGGGGGGAGACTGAGCCTCTAGGTCGGTGGCTTGGAGGGCGAGGGCGGTAATGGGCAGCAGGTGCCCGGTGAGGTTGTGGCGTAGCCCCCCTGTATTGAGATTGCGGAGTTTGAGGGTCATATCCCAACTGCTGCTGAGGGCGAGGTCATGGGTTGGGAGGAGGGCGACGGCGCTCACCTGTGCGCCATGGCCAGAGAGGGTGCGGAGTAATTCGCGGGTGCCGACGTGCCAGATTTTGACGAAGCCTCCGGTATCGCCGCTAATCAGCAGCCGGGTGGCGGGATCGTAGGCGATCGCCGCTACTGGATGAGTATGGCCGCTGAGGGTTGCGAGGGGGCGACCCTCGGAAAGTTGCCAGAGGCGCAGGGTTTTGTCGTGGCTACCGCTGATGAGTAAGTCTTCATGGGGGGCAGGGGCGATCGCCGTCACCGGGCCGCGATGGCCGCTGAGGGTTTGCCGCAGCCGATCCGAAGCCAGATCCCATAGGCGCAGGGTATGGTCTTGCCCCCCACTGATGAGCACATAGTCGCTCTGATCTGGAACCGGGCTAGGAACCGAGCTAAAGGTGGCGCAGGTGACTCCATGGAGGTGGCCTTCAAAGCATTGTTGGGATGTGGGATCATCGGTCAACGGCAGCGCCCATTGCCGCAGGCGACCATCGGAGTGGGCGGTGACCAAGAGCGGCTGGGTAGGATGGGGGGCGATCGCCCTGATCCCCTGCCCCAGGCTGAGGGTTTCGCGGGCGACCCAAACCTCGGTGCCTTGGTCTTGCCAAATCGCAGACCACGCCACGGGCTTCCAGCTCTGGGCCAGCAAGATCTGGGTCGGCGAAGACCCGAGGGCGCGGAGGGCATCGGCGGCACTGGGAAAGCGATCGCCCACATTCCCCGCCAACATTTTGTCTAAAATCTCGGCCAAGTCTGGGGAAATATCGGTGGCGATGCTCCGCCAAAACCACTGGCCCACCGTGGCATCAAACAGATCAAAGGGCGACAACCCCGTGATCAACTCCAGGCATGACGCTGCCAAGCTATAAAGGTCGCTGGCAAAGGTGGCTTTGCCCATCAGTTGCTCAGGGGCGGCATATTCTGCGCTCCCGATCAGGGTGCCTGTTTTACCCAAGGTCGAGGTGCTGACAAACTTGGCGGCTCCCAAATCTACCAGGATCAAGGGGGCTGTGGGGCTGTCGGTTCGGCGAATCAGGTTGCGAGGCTTGACATCCCGATGAATCACAGAATGCTCATGCAGGTATTGCAGCACGGGCAAAACAGACTGGAGGATGGCGCGGATTTGGGCTTCGTCGAAGGTGCCCTCTGCTTGGCGTTGCTGGGTGAGCGATCGCCCCTCCACAAATTCTTGCACCAAGTATTGCCACTGATCCTGCCCTTGCCCCTGCCCCTGATCTCGCTCAAAGTAAGCCAGTATCTTGGGCAATTGGGGATGCTGGCTCAATTCGGCTAACCGCGCTGTTTCCTGGCGAAAGGCGTCCGCTTCCTTCCCCATCGGAAACTGTTTGATCACGCAGCGAGAATCAGGCCATTGGCGGGTATCCATGCCCAAAAAAGTACGGCTTGATTGCCCCTGCCCCATGGGTTGATAGGCTGTATAGCGATCGCCCAAGCGCAGCCGCGACCCACAACTCTGGCAAAAGTTGGTGCCATCGGGGTTAGGGGGCTTTGGGCAACGGGGGTTGAGGCAGTAGGGCATAGCAGGGAGTCAGGCGAGGCGGGCAAGGCGAGGTTCGGGGGTGGCTTGCCAAATGCGGAGGGTTTCGTCGGCTCCGCCGCTGACCAAGATGCGGCTGCTGGGGCTAAAGGCGAGGGCATTGATCCCCCACGGATGGGGCAACGATTGGGGGCGGGGGCTAGACCGTGCCCGTTGCAAGATCCCAGCATCATTCTGCTCTAAGGGCCAGAGGTTGAGGCGGTTGTCTTCGCCCGCCGTGGCTAGGAGGCGATTGTTAGGGGCGAGGGCGAGGCTGGCGATCGCACTTTGGTGAGCCAATAGGGTGCTAGCGGCTTGGCCTTGGCTCAGATCCCAAAACCGCAGGCTGCGATCCCAACCCGTGCTGATCAGGGTGAGCCAGTTGGCGCTGATGGCGATCGCACTCACCCGGTCGCTATGCCCCCAGAGGGTGCGGATGATGCGATCGTTCTCTAGATCCCAAAGGCGAATGCTCCGGTCGGCGCTGGCACTAATCAGGGTTTTCCCGTCGGGGCTGAGCAGCAGACTCGTCACCCCATCGCGGTGTTTGCGGAGCTGCGCTACTGGGGCGGCGTTACCCAACTCCCACAGGTTGATTAAGCCATCGCCGCCACCGCTGGCAACTAACTGCCCATTTTGGCTCAGGGCGATCGCCCCAATTGACCAGCCATGTTCTGGGGTTTCGGCGATCAACTGCCGCGTTTCGAGGTTCCACCATTTGAGCAGACAATCATCGCCACCGCTCAGCAGAGTTCGGCCATCGGCGCTGAAAGCTAGGGCACGGATCGCTTCGCGATGACCCGGAGAAGACCGCAACGAGGCTCCAAAAGAGCGTCCTCCAAAGGTATGCAGCAATTGCCCCGACTCTAGCTGCCACAGCTTGATTGTGCGATCGGTGCTACCGCTGGCGACAAAGCTGCCATCCGGGCTGATGGCGATCGCCATAATGGGGCCACTGTGCCCTGGGAGAGTAAAGACACAAGTCCAGTCGAGGGGCGGCTCCGGTTCCGTGGAGGCGGGGCGGGGAAATGGGCTGGGATCACGCACCACGGGGGCGAGGGGAAACTCATCTAGGGGTTGGCGGCGGCGAACTCGCACCACCGCGCCATCTGTGCGGATCAGGGCTTGTAGGGCTGTGGTGGCCGTGCGGAAGCGCAGGCGGGTCGGGCGTTGCAACAGCTTGTTGAGAACTTCGGACAGGCGATCGCTCACCGGATGGGGCAAGTAGTCTTCCCAAATCCAAGCATCTTCACTGGGGGAATAGAGGTCAAAGGGGTGCATCCCCGTCAGCAGATGAATGCAGGTCACCCCTAAGCTGTAAAGGTCGCTGGCAAACTCGGCCTTGCCCATGACCTGCTCAGGAGCCGCATAGCCCGCACTGCCAATCATCGTGCCCGTCTGTGCCATTACTTCGGGCGGCGCATACTTCGAGGCTCCAAAATCTACTAGCACCACTTCCCCCGTTTCTGGAGTCGCAGCACCGGGATTAAGACGACGTATCAGGTTTGTCGGCTTGAGGTCGCGGTGGATGATTTGGCGATCGTGCAGAGCTTGCAGCACGGGCAACAGGCTCATCAATACCTCACGAATTTTGAGTTCACTGAACGCACCTTCAGCGGTGAGTTCGGCCTCTAAAGTGCGCCCCTCAATCAGCTCTTGCACTAAATACTGCAAGCCCCGCTCTTCTAAGTAGTCATAGAACGCAGGGATTTGGGATAAAGACCCAAGCTGCTGCAATTGCTCGGCTTCATGGCGAAATAGCTCAGCGGCGCGGCGGCGGTTTTCGGCTCCTGGTTGCACGGGGCAAAATTGCTTGATCACACAGGCTCGCCGTTGGGGATGGCGCTCATCCACGGCCATAAAGGTGCGGCCAAACCCGCCGCTGCCCAAGGCTGTGAGGGGATGGTAGCGATCGCCCAACCAGAGCGATCGCCCACAACTCTGGCAAAATTTGGCCTCGTCTGGGTTATGCGGTTGGGGGCACTCAGGATTTAGGCAATAGCTCACAAGCTACCCTCGCGTGCGGTTGCAGATTGCGGTTGCAACCCGTGATCCCGACCCGTGATCCCGGTCAAGTGGGCACCAATTCGCCAGGCCGTAGCTTTGCCCATTTGCCTTGCTCAGCCAAGAAACTATCGCAGCCCACCACATCGTATTCTTCGCTAAAATCTCCTTCCTGGATGATTTGCCCATCCTCCGTCACCTTCACCTTAGGAATCGAAACGTTGTGGTTAATGGTGGGGTTGAGCGCCTCAAAATCAGGAGCTTCCGTTAAATGGGGTTGGAGATGCAGCGCTTCAACGGCATGGTAGGTCGTGCAACGATCGACGTAGTGACAATTGACGCAAATACACATCCCAAAATCCTCCAAAGCCCTCTGAATTCCAATTATGGCATCTATTTCTGGCATCTTCTGGCATCTTCTGGCATCTACTTAAAGTGCCGCAACTGCCGTGATGATACGCTCAAAGTGCCGTAACTGCGGTGATCATACGCTCCAGTGATGACCCGCTAGTTCCCATGCAAAGATTCCTGTTAATCTAGCGCAATTTGTTTGGGTTCGGCAGTCGTTTGAAGTCAGATGTAGCAAAATGAAAGAGCTAGGGTATGGCTTCCAGTATTCAGTTTTCTGGCGATCGCGGTTCATCATCCAGATCGGGGGGGCAACTCCTCCTCGTGGTTCCAGGCTCTCTCCAGCCATGACCGCATGACTCATTCCTAGGCATTTTGTGAAGAATCTACGTCGCCAAGAGCCGCCTTGCTATGGTCTAATGAATGACTGGTTTGGCAGAGCGTCTTGCCCTCGGCAAGATGTTCTGAGGCAATTTTCAGATCAGACGATTTTCAGATCAGATCAACCCTCTCTCCTTGCCGCAAACGTTCCTGCAAAAATGAGAATCTCTGATTGATCTGTCTCTTGCCTAGGGAATTCTAGGGAATGTTGGGTTCTGACAATTTCCTAAGAAGAGAGTGACTCTGCGAAATTGAGAAAGGGCGGTTTTGGTGAATGAAAAAGCAAAAAATCGACAGCTCAAAAATCGACGGTTCAAAAAATTGACGACTCAAAAATCGACAGCAAGGTCAGGTTGCTTAGACGCTCGAACGTTCTACACAGACCTGACACAACCGTATTGTTCTTGAACTAAAGCATTTTCTGCATCGACTTAACCACGGGGTGATCCCGATGCCTGTTCGCTCCATTGGCGTTTGTCATTTTGAACATTTCTTCAACGTCCCAGATTTATTCTCCTCAGGTGCTTTCCGTCCTTTCGCCCAAGACCTGGCCCTTTAGCCTCGAATGGCTACCCGAGTCGGCGCATTTGGTGGGGGGAAATGTTCGTGATGCTTTGCTGGGACGCAAAGCAGACTATTTAGATCTAGATTTTGTGCTGCCCGAGGGAGCCGTGGAAGTTGCCAGAGCGATCGCCCAGCATTATCGGGCGGGCTATGTGCTGTTGGATGGCGATCGCCAAATTGCCCGCGTGGTATTTGACCGAGCCACCGTCGATTTTGCGAAGCAAGTGGGCGATCGCCTAGAGGTCGATCTCCAACGGCGCGACTTTACGATCAATGCGATCGCCTATCATCCCCATACCGCCACCATCATCGACCCGCTCCATGGCTGCGATGACCTGCGGAAACGCCTGATCCGCATGATCGCCCCCGAGAACCTGAAGGAAGACCCACTGCGGCTGCTGCGCGCCTATCGCCAAGCCGCCCAATTAGGGTTTGTGGTCGAACCCGACACCCAAGCCACCGCCCAACGCTTGGCTCCTTGCTTAGCGCAGATTGCCCCAGAGCGGGTGCAAGCTGAGTTGAATTATCTGCTGGGCACCGCCCAAGGCACGCCCCTCCTAAAAATGGCTTGGACTGACCAACTCCTCAGCATTTGGCTCCCCCACGCAACCCGTAACAGCCTCGACCAGATTGCGGGGATCGATCGGGCAACGGTGGCGTTGAATGCGTCTTACCCCCCGTTGCTAGCCGAACTTACCGGCTGGTTGAAGGATCAGCAAAAAGTGTCGGGGATGGGGCGGAGCTGGCTGCGGGTGGCGAAGTTGGTCTGCCTCATGCCGCCGGCAGCGGGGATGGCGGAGGCCGAACTCTGGCGGCTCAAATACAGCCGCTTAGAAGTGCAGTCTGTGCTGACGGTAATTCAAACCCTGCCTTGGCTAGAGGCTTTGGCAACGACCCCCGCCCCACGCAAAGAGCAATACCAATTTTTCCGGCGGGTGGGCAGTAGCTTCCCGGCGGTGGTGGTGCTGGGGTTAGCCCATGGGCTGCCGCTACGGGCGATCGCCCCTCTGATCGAGCGCTTCCTCGACCCCAACGATCCCGTGGCTCATCCTATCCCACTGATCTCTGGGCGAGACCTAATGAAAGCCCTGAATCTCTCCCCCAGCCCCCGCATTGGCGAGTTGCTCGAAGCCATTCAGCAAGCCCAAGCCGAAGGGGATATCAGCCTCCGCCAAGAGGCCATCGATTTTGCCCGCCGCTATTCTGGGCTTTAAGCCACGAGCGGCGGCGGCGTAAATTTACCAACGACGACAAACCAGGGGCATAAGCCCCGGGTCTGAACTCAGACCCGGCAAAACCAGGTCGAGCATCGGAACTGGAAAAGATGGCGTTGTAGATCGGATCAGCCCCTGTTAGCAACGGCCTCTTGGTCTATGGCCGTGACGATCTATGGGAGAAAACAAGATGTGGAGAAGACCTCAAGGGGCGATCGCGCTAACCCCGCTTAGTTTAGCCCTGCTGAGTCTGGTGATCCTCAGCCCCTAGCCTGCGCCATTCAGGGCAAGGAGACTCCAGCCGCATCCGAGGAGGCCGTATCCGAGGCAGTCACCTCCGATGCGGCCCCGGTGCCCCTCAATCCTGCATCCCAAGAAACCACTCTCACCACCCGCCGGTTTTCGATCACCTATCCGCCGCACTGGGTCGTGATAGACAGCAGCGACACGGGTTTAATTTTGATGAACCAGACCCCTCCCACATTTGGGGGCGGGGTCGCTCCGCCCTTTATGATCAAGACCGATGTGGCCTTTGTGCCACTTCCCCTAGAGTCGGTGCTTCCCGTTACGAAGGTCGGGGTGCAAGCGTCTGAGTTTGATCAAGATTTGATTGCCTATCAGCGGGTCGAGCGGCGAGTGGTAGATGGCGTTTCCAGTGTGCAGATCTGGGCGGAGTCGAGGGGCGATTTTCCCAACAGCATTACCACCTATATCGCCGTTAACCCTACAGAAACAGCCTATGTCGTTAGTTTTTACAATGCCGAAAACTCGTTTGCCGAAGCTGCGATCGTGCCAATGCAGGAGTCGTTTCGGGTGCTAGATCCGTAACCCATGGGGGCGATCGCCCCGCCCTATAGCGGTGTGCAGGTCAATCAAGTATAGTAGCCACACGCCAAAATCGATATTATCTGGGTCTTTAATGGCCACCGGGGACAACTGTTTTTTGCCTCGGCCTAACAGCAGCAGCAGGGGCAGGGTAACGAGGAAAATAAGACCCACAACCCGAAACAGATCGGCAAAGGCTAATAGCATCGCTTGGCTGTCTAAGGTTTGGTTGAGCAAAGCGAGGGCTTGTTGGTGGGCGGTGTAGGCATCAATGCCATGGCTTTGCATTCCCTGCATGAGGGTGTTGATCCGCGCTTGGGTTTGGGGGTTGTAGGGCGATAAGTCTTCGGCCAAAATGGCTCGGTGGAAGGCATGACGACGATCGAGCACCGTTGAGAGCAGGGCAATACCAATGCTGCCGCCTAGTTGCCGGGTTAGGTTGTAGAACCCAGAGCCTGCGGCAATGTCTTCTTTGGGGAGGGCACCTAAGGTGGCTAGGCTGAGGGGCAAAAACATCATCACAACACTGACCCCTCGCCAAAGCAGAGGCCAAAAGAGGGAATCGGCTCCTGTGTTGGGGTTAATCTGTGCCAGGTTAAACATGACGATGGCAATGAAGATGCTGCCTCCAGCAATGAGGGCACGGGCATCTATTTTGCCCGAAATTTTGCCTAGGGCAACCATGGTAACGGCGGAGGCTAAGGCTCCTGGCATAATCAGCAGGCCAGTCTGTTGGGCGGTGAAGTGGAGGACGGTTTGGGCATAGATGGGAATCACGAAGAGGGTGCCATACAGCCCCATGCCCACCACGGCGGAATAAATACTGCCAGCGGCTAAGGCGCGATGGCGCAGCACACGTAAATCAACGGCTGGGTCTGGGGTTGTTAGCTCTCGCCAAATAAAGAGTCCCAATCCGAGGCTGGCGGTCATCGCTAGCGTAACGATGAGGCCAGACTCAAACCAGCTATCTTGCTCACCTTCTTCTAAAAAGGTCTGGAGGCTGCCAAGGGCGATCGCCAATAGGCCAGGAAAAAACGAAATAATGCTTTTTGCCAAAGGTATCTCCTAACCAGGCCGTGAGGGGAATGATGATGACATTGGCGATCGCATATCCTGTCACAACCCAGCCAATTTCACTAATGGTTGCGCCGACACTCGCCTGGATGTCGGTCAGCGCCACATTCACAATGCTGATGTCGATG
>Ga0105044_10000772_pt1 | contig 40582 bp, 36 predicted proteins | sample MAT01_FD_78092 | JGI IMG/M metagenome (GOLD analysis project Ga0105044, IMG submission 78092) | Freshwater microbial communities from Lake Fryxell liftoff mats and glacier meltwater in Antarctica - MAT-01 | ecosystem: Environmental > Aquatic > Freshwater > Ice > Liftoff microbial mat | place...
GAAGCGCCGGGTGAATCCAAAGAAATGTGGCTTTGGGGCAACGCCATCGTGTCGTTCATCCCGGACGGCATCGCTGCTGGCGTGCTTGCAGGCTCACTCGTAGTGCGTGAGATTTTGCTGGCGACGGTGACCGTGGTCGTGGCGACATTGCTCTACGGCACCTACGGCATCACCGTGAATCCGCTCGCAGCGGCCCCCGACAAGCCCGAGATCGACATCATGCGCATCATGGCGAGCTCGCCGGGAGCGGCGTATCTCGGCATGTTCTGGATGCGCAACGTCGCCGCGGTCGCCGGTTTCGGCTTGTTGCAAGCGCTCACCGCGTCGTCGCTGGCCTTCATGTTCCGCGCCAGCACGGGTTTCGACCTGTGGTCGGGGTTCGAAGTGATGGTCGGCGGAGGCCTCGGCCGCACGCCGATGATCGGCACCACGGTGCGCGATTTCCTGCCCGTGGTGGACCTGCTGCCCTATGTCGAGGCGGTGCTGAGCGTCTACAACACGCTTGGTCGGCGCGACAACAAATACAAGGCGCGCATCAAGATCACCGTACATGAGACCGGAGCGGAGGAGATGACTCGCCTGATCGCGGCCCGCTTTGCCGAGCTGCGCCCGTTGTTCGGCGGCGCTGATCAGCAGTTGCTGCAAGATATCCGCGCGGCCTTTGCCCCGCCCGCCTTCCGCAATGCGCCACAGGATGCCCATGACGCCTTTTACGATGCCGACCCTGCCTTCCGGGCCTGGGCGGATACCAACCTGTCGCTGCACCGCAACGCGCAATACGCCATCGTCACCATCAGCCTGAAGGCGCATGGGGCGACGCCGGGGGATGCAACCTCGGACCAGATGCGTCTGATGGCCGATCTGGCCGAGCGATACGGCCATTCCGACCTGCGCATCAGCCACGAGCAGAACGTGATCCTGCCCCACGTCCACAAGTCCGACCTGCCCGCGTTGCATGCGGCCTTGGCGCAGGCGGGGCTGGGGACGGCGAACGTCGGTCTTTTGTCCGACATCATCGCCTGCCCCGGGATGGATTACTGCGCGCTGGCCACGGCCCGCTCTATCCCCGTCGCCCAGGAGATTGCGACCCATTTCGAGGCGCTGAAGCTGGAGCATGAGATCGGTCCCTTGAAGATCAAGATCTCGGGCTGCATCAATGCCTGCGGGCATCACCATGTCGGGCATATCGGCATCCTCGGGCTGGATCGCGCGGGGGTGGAGAACTACCAGATCACCCTTGGCGGCGACGGGACCGAAACCGCAGTGATCGGCGACAAGGTCGGCCCCGGCTTTGCTTATGACGAGATCACGCCCGCGATCGAGCGGATCCTGCGCGCGTATCTTGCGATCCGCGAGGACGCGTCGGAGACGTTCCTGCAGGCCTACCGTCGGGTCGGCCTCGCCCCGTTCAAACTCGCGCTTTACGGCGCAGAAGGGGCGCAGGATGCCGCGTGATCTGCACACGGGCGACGTGGCGGCGCGGGTCGCCGCGCTGAACGCGCGCTATCGCCACCACGGGGCGACGGCAGTACTGGAACATGCGCTGAAGGACGCGGACCTCGGTCGGGTGGCGCTCGTTTCCTCCTTCGGGGCGGAATCCGTGGTGCTGCTGCATCTCGTGTCGGTGATTGCGCCCGAAACCCCGGTGCTGTTCATCGACACGCGCATGCTGTTCCCCGAAACGCTGGAGTATCAAAGAAAACTCGCCGAGGAGCTGCACCTTTGCGACCTGCGCACGATCCGTGCCGCCCAGCCCCGCGTGGCGTTCGAAGATCCGGACAACACGCTGCACCAATTCAATACCGACGCCTGCTGCCACGTCCGCAAAGTGGAGCCGCTGGAGCGTGCGCTTGCGACGTTTGATGGCTGGATCACCGGCCGCAAGCGCCATCAGGGCGCCACCCGTGAAGCGGTGGAGTTCTTTGAAGCCGAGGGCGGCCGTCGCATCAAGGTGAACCCGCTGGCCCATTGGGGGCGCCAGGATCTTGAGGATTACATCGTCAACAACCGACTGCCCCGGCATCCACTGGTGGCCAAGGGCTATTCCTCGATCGGCTGCGCGCCCTGCACCACTCCCGTGAAAGCAGGTGAAGATCCGCGCGCAGGCCGTTGGCGCGGCAGTCAGAAAACCGAATGCGGTATTCATTTCATCAATGGCAGCGCCGTTCGCACACCTAAGGAAACTGCCGCATGACTGTTCTTGTGACCGACGCAGGGTTCGCCCCGGCTGCACCTGTCGATGCCGTGAGCCTGGCCGATATCGCAACCCACCGGGGCGTGCTCGATCTGGCCCATACCGATGATCCGGTGGCGGTGGAGCCTTTCCTTGCCGCGCTGATGCTGATCCGCGTGGGCTTTCCTGCCTTCAACGACGGACGCGGGTTTACCATTGCGCGGCGGCTCAGGTTGGCGGGCTATACCGGCGAATTGCGCGCGCTTGGCCCGGTGATTGCCGACCAGTATGCGATGGCGCGCCGTCTGGGGTTTGACGCGGTCGAGATCCCCGATGTCCTCGCCGCCCGTCAACCCGAGGCGCAGTGGCGTGCCCGGTCCGACTGGCGCGAGCATGACTATCAGGCGCGTCTGCGCACCTGAAGCCCCCCCTTCACCGCCGCCGCGCGGGGCTTTCGCGCTGCGTTGCGCTGACGTAAAGAAAGGTTGCACCCTTGACAGAGCTTGCCCCGATGAACGCCCCCGCCGCAAAGCCGCACCTGCCCGACACGCAGACTGTCACGTCAGTCCGGCACTGGACGGACCGGCTGTTTTCCTTTCGCGTGACGCGGCCGCGGTCGTTGCGCTTCCGTTCGGGTGAATTCGTGATGATCGGGCTGGCGGGCGACTCCGGCAAGCCGCTCCTGCGCGCCTATTCCATCGCCTCCCCCGCTTGGGATGAAGAGCTGGAGTTCTATTCGATCATTGTGCCGGACGGCCCGTTGACCAGCCGGCTGCAGCACATCCAGCCTGGCGATGAGATCATCCTGCGTCCCAAGCCGGTGGGCACGCTGGTGCATGACGCCTTGCTGCCCGGCAAACGCTTGTGGTTCCTCGCCACCGGCACCGGCCTTGCACCCTTTGCCAGCCTGATGCGCGAGCCGCAGACCTATGACAAGTACGATCAGGTGATCATGATGCACACCTGCCGCGAGGTGGCGGAGCTGGAATATGGCCGCACTCTGACGGAAAGCCTGAAGGATGACCCGCTGATCGGTGATCTGGTGGGGGAAAAGCTGATCTACTACCCCACCACCACGCGTGAGCCTTTTCATCACATGGGGCGGATCACCGACAATCTTTCGTCCGGCAAGGTTTTTGCCGACCTTGGTCTGCCGCCAATGACCCCCGGCGACGATCGCGCCATGGTGTGCGGCAGCCTCGTCTTCAACATAGACGTAAAGGCTATCCTCGAAGGGTTCGGGCTGCATGAGGGTGCAAATTCCGACCCGAGGGAGTTCGTGGTGGAGAAAGCCTTCGTCGGCGACGGTATCTGAAAACCGGGCAGGAAAGCGCTGCGGCAGGAGTGCGGGCCGCGGAGCTTTCCTGTTCGCCGGGGTTTATATGCCCAGTGCGGTCTTCACCTGCGCCACGGTGTCGGCCACCAGCGCGGGGTTTGAAGCAGCCGCAGTCACGGCGGTTTTCAGCGTGGTTTTCGTGGCCTGATCAAGCGCCGAGCCGTCGATCATGGCGGTGATCGCTGCGGCGTCGAAGTTGGCCGGATCCAATACCGCGGCGGCATCGGTTGCGGCCGTGGTCGCAACATCGGTCGCGGCGGAGCTTGCGGCAGCGGCGGCGGCGGCCTCTTCGGCAACCTTTGCGGCGGCGGCGTCTTCTGCAGCCTTGGCAGCGGCGGCAGCCTCATCAGCGGCCTTCGTGGCGGCGGCCTCTTCAGCAACCTTGGCGGCGGCAGCCTCCTGGGCGGGCAGGTAGCTGAGCTGGTAATAGCCACCGGCTGCCAGCAACACGACGATCGCGCCGATGATCACGGTTCTGTTCATGGTCGTTCTCCTGTGGACCGGTTCTGAGATCCGGATGTACCGGCATATGACACTGTGGGAGGCAAAAAGGAAGTGCCGGCCCCCGATCCACCGTGAATCCGGGCGCAAAGGTCGAAATCCGGCTCTGCCGGCAAGGGAATGCGGGTTGAATCCGGCGCTTCGTCCAGCTAAATTGTCACCCAGAACAGAAGCAACACGAAGGACACCGACCATAGCCCGCAGACCCCACAACGCCCCGCCGCAACGAGAGACCGGCCCGCGCATCAATGACCGCATTCGCAACCCGGAAATTCGTCTGATCGGGGCAGATGGCGAAAACGTCGGTGTGGTGACACCGGCCCGTGCCATGCAGATGGCGCTGGACGCAGGTCTCGATCTGGTCGAAATTTCGCCGAACGCCGAGCCACCGGTTTGCAAGATCATGGATTTCGGCAAGTACAAGTACGAAACCCAAAAGCGCGAGGCCGAGGCCCGCAAGAAACAAAAGATCATCGAGATCAAGGAAATCAAGTTCCGCCCGGGGACCGATACCAATGACTACGATGTCAAGATGCGCTCGGTGATGAAGTTCCTGGACGAAGGCGACAAGGTCAAGATCACGCTGCGCTTTCGCGGCCGCGAAATGGCCCACCAGGATCTGGGGATGGATCTCTTGAAGCGCGTCGAGGCGGATGTCGGCGATGTCGGCAAGGTCGAATCGATGCCGAGACTGGAAGGCCGCCAGATGGTTATGATGATCGGGCCGAAGTGACGGGCTGACATCCCGAAAAGGGTTCCCGCAATGCCGGGGATCTTTTCATTTCATTGCATCGGTCAGACACTGGCTGGGCACCGGCGCCGTTGCAATCGCCGTGGGCGACATCAGCGCCAGCATCATCTCCACGCCCTTGGGCCTGCGGTTGAATGTGGCCGAGGGTACCAGCCCCTCCACAGGTGAGCCGGTGTGCAGAAGGCCCATCGGCCCGCCAAGCCCCGCAAGCACTGCTGGTCCGCAAACCCCTGCAGGCTCGTCCGGGCAGAGCGTCTGGCACAGTGCCGCTACCGCATCGGCATGTCCGGCGATCCAGCCGCTGAGGCTGTCCGGTGTCGGCTCGTGCGGACCAAACAGCGCGCGGTGCGGGTCGGCGGGGTCAAGCCGGGCGGGGCTGCCGCGCTCCAGCGCCGCATAGGGGGCGAGGGCTGCGGGAAAATCCGGATCGCCCGCCAGCGCCGCAAAGCCGCGCCGCTGCCGCGACATCAGCCGGAACGCCGCCTCAGCCGCCGCGCGCGGCTCGTCCAGACGGGCAAAATCAAGGATGACCGTCATCGGCGCATCGGCCTGCAGCGTGCGGCCCCAGATCGCGGCCCGCGGGTCGTCGGGTGACGAGAACCAGGATTTGCCGGAAAGGCTAGGCACGGCCTCCGGCTTGCGCAAAAGGGTAATCCGCACGGCCCGGTCCTGCGCGCCGATCCAGGGGCCCTGCAGCGCGGGGGTCACGTTCACCACGCCGAGCAAAAGCCGTGCCGCCGCGTTCCCCCCGGCCGCGAGCGCGGCCATCGCGGGCAGCGCCACCGCCTCATCCCCCTCCAGCCAGACCGACAGCGCCGCCTGCATCGCCGCATCCTCGGCCCCCGCAATCGGCGGAGCGGCCAGCGCGGGACCGGCAAGGACAATCCCGATGATCAACGCCTTGAGCATAACCTAGGCCTCCGGTTCGCGTTGTTGCGGGCGTGAGGAGATTTCCTTCAAAAGCCCCCCCACCCCCATTGCGGCAATTTCGGCATCCCCCACGGTCAGGCCGCAGGCCAGCCGCTCCAGCACCCAATCGGCGCCGTTCAAGGCTGAAGATCGCGCACAGCCTGGCAGGCCGATCACCGGACGCAGGCCAAGGCTGCCGACAAACAGCAGGTTCCCCGGGTCTACCGGCATGCCAAAACGGGCAACCGAACCGCCCGCGCGCGCCACGGCCAGAGGTGCTGTGTCATGCAGGTCGGAGGTGGCAGAGCCGGTCAGGATCAGCACGATGTCCCCCCCCGCCTGCGAAAGGGCGGCTGCCAGCGCCGCCTCTTCATGCGCAACCGTCGCACAATCTGCAAGGCGCATGCCCAGACCGCGCAGCCGCCCCTCTACCGCGCGGCGCCCCTTGGGGCCGAGCTTCGGGTCTTGTCCGGGTACTTCGGTCAGGATCAGGCTGGCCGTACGGTGCATGACCGGGCGCAGGCGGATTGCCCCGGCGGCCAGCGCGCAGGCCCGGGCCAGCGCCTCGCCCGGTACGGCATAGGCGATGATCTTGACAGTGCCAAGAAGCGTCCCCTTTGACACCCGCGCCAACGGTGCAAGTGTGGCGAAAGTGATCGCCGGGTCCACCCGGTTCAGCGCATGCACTGCCGCGCCCTCAACCTCCACCACCCCCGGCCCGGTCGCGTTGAGGTTCACCCGCCCGGTGAAGGCAACGCTCAGGCTGATCCCCTGCCCGTCCGGGTCGGGCACAAGCGCAAAAGCCAGCGCCGCTGCCGCCCCATTCTCTTCCACATCCCCGGCGTCGAGAGTGGCGGCCATCACCTGCCCAACCCCGGCCGCCCGCAGTGCCGCAACATCCGCCGACAGAAGCCTCAGCCCCTTGCGCCAATGCGCGCCCCCTGCATTGACCGAATGGGCAAGGATCGCCCCCTCGGCCCTCACCAAAGGCAGGGGGCCAAAGCGCATCAGCCCCCCCTCAGCACTTGGGTGATCTCGGCAAGGATCGAAACCGCAATTTCCGCAGGCGTTTTCGCCCTGATGTCCAGCCCTACCGGTGCGTGCAGCCGCGCAATCGCCGCATCGTCAAAGCCGCCCGCGCGCAGCCGGTCCAGCCGTTTTGCATGGGTGCGGGTGGACCCGAGGCAGCCGATATAGAAGGCTGGCCCCTTCAGCGCCACCTGCAGCGCGGGGTCGTCAAGCTTGGGGTCATGGGTCAGCGTCACCACCGCGGTGCGGCTGTCGGGGGCAAGAGCGATCAACGCCTCGTCCGGCCAGTCCTCGACGATCACCTCCCCGGGAAACCGCGCGGCAGAGCCGAAGGCGCCCCTCGGGTCGATCAGCGTGGGCGCATAGCCCACCAGCCGCGCCATCGCGACCAAGGGCTGCGCGATGTGCACCGCCCCCACCACGAGCAGCCGCAGGGGCGGGTTGTGCACGGCCAGAAACCGCCCGTCCTCCTCCATCCCCGAGCGGTCGCTGCGCAGCCGCGCGGCCGCCGCCGCATCCTCGGAGCCGATCAGAGCATGGCTCCAACCGTCGACCCGCGTTGCCAGCACCACCGGGCGCAGCGCCGCCCGCGCCGCGACCAGATCGGCGAGCAGCGCCTCGGGCAGCGCTTCATCCCCCTCCCCCACCGGTTCCACCATCACCCGGATGGTGCCGCCACAGGCGAGGCCCACGGCAAAGGCCGTCTCATCGCTGACCCCGAACGTCAAAAGCCGGGCGCGCCGGTCCACGAGCGCCTCCAGCGACTCGGTCACCACCGCGCCTTCGACACAGCCGCCCGAGACCGAACCTGCCATCTCGCCGGTTCCCGAAATCGCAAGCTGGCTGCCCGTGCCGCGCGGGGCGGACCCCCAGGTCTCCACCACCGTGGCTAGCACGGCGCCCGCCCCGGCGCGATGCCACTGCAGAGCGGTTTCGGGGATGCGGTCATGGATGGCGGCGGTCATGGCGGGTTCCTCTTCTGCGCCCATCATGGCCCTGCCTGCGCGGCCATTCCAGCCGAAAATGCGGGCGGCGCGGGCGTTCCCTTTGTCAGGCGCGACGCGACGTCGCAGCCGATGCAACCGAAGTGGCGCAGCATATCTAACCTTTCAACACGACCGGGCGCATTGCCCCACGCGTAAAGGACCGTCATGGACACGCTTTTGCTGTCTCGCATCCAGTTTGGGGCGAATATCTCCTTCCACATCCTGTTTCCAACCATCACCATCGCGCTTGGCTGGGTGCTGCTGTTCTTCAAGCTGCAGCTGCAGCGAACAGGCGACCCGAAGTGGATGGCGCTTTACCTGTTCTGGGTGAAGGTATTTGCACTTTCATTCGCGCTTGGTGTGGTGTCGGGGATCACGATGTCGTTCCAGTTTGGCACAAACTGGCCCGGATTCATGAATAGTGTCGGCAACATCGCGGGCCCACTCTTAGCCTATGAGGTGTTGACCGCGTTTTTCCTTGAGGCGGTGTTTCTTGGCATCATGCTCTTTGGCGCGTCGCGTGTGGCCCCATGGGTGCATACAGGGGCGACTTTTCTTGTTGCCTTCGGCACGACCATGTCGGCCTTCTGGATCATCGTGCTGAATTCATGGATGCACACGCCTGCGGGCTACGCAATTGAAGATGGCGTGGTGATCGCTGCGGACTGGTGGGCAATCATCTTCAACCCGTCGATGCCTTACCGCCTTGCGCACATGCTGCTCGCATCGGGCCTGACGGTCGCGTTCCTTATCGCGGGGCTGTCGGCCTACCGCCGCCTACTGGGCGACCGGGACCCGGCGGCCGCCACTGGCCTGCGGTTCGGCCTGTTGCTGGGGGCGCTGCTCATCCCGGTGCAGATCGTGGCGGGGGACATGCACGGGCTGAACACGCTGGAGCATCAGCCGCAGAAAATCGCGGCAATGGAGGCGAACTGGGAAACGCGTCCCAACGTGCCGCTGGTGCTGTTTGCCATGCCGAACGAGGCGACGCGCAGCAACGACTATGAGATCGCGATCCCCAATGTGGCCTCGCTTATTCTGAAACATTCGCCTGACGGGGTGATCCCCGGACTGAACGATTTCGTGGCCGAGGATGGCACACCGATGCACCCGCCTGTCGCTCCGGTGTTCTGGAGCTTCCGGGTGATGGTCGGCACCGGCATGCTGATGCTGCTGGTGACCTGGGCGGGTGCCGTGATGATCTGGCGCCGCGGCGCCGAAGCGTTGCCCCGGCCCTATCTCATGGTCGTGTCTGGTATGGCCTTTTCGGGCTGGGTCGCCACACTCGCAGGCTGGTACACGACCGAGATCGGCCGCCAGCCCTGGCTCGTCCAGGGTGTGCTGACCACCAAGGCTGCGGTGGGCGATGTCGCCGCCGGCATGGTGCTCGGCACGCTTGTGGGCTACGTGATCGTATATGCCGGACTGCTGCTCGCCTATATCGGCGTACTGACCTATCTTGCGCGCAAGGCCGCCGGGGTCGGACCGGCCCTGCGCCTGCAACCGGCCGAGTGAACGATGCTGGACCTGATCTTTGCCCCTGACAGTTTGCCGGTGATCTTTGCAGGTCTTCTCGGCATCTCGATCCTGCTTTACGTCGTCCTTGACGGGTTCGACCTTGGCGTGGGCCTTCTCTTCCCCTTCGCCACACCGGCCGAGCGTGACCGCATGGTCGCCTCCATCGGGCCTTTCTGGGATGCGAACGAAACCTGGCTGGTGCTGGCCATCGGCATTCTGCTGGTGGCCTTTCCTGCGGCGCATGGCGATATCCTGACCGCGCTTTACCTGCCCGTGGCGTTCATGCTTCTGGGCCTGATCCTGCGCGGCGTGGCGTTCGAGTTTCGCGCAAAGGCGCCGGGACAGCACAAGCGCTTGTGGGACCGCGCGTTCTTTACAGGCAGTCTGATGACCGCACTGGCACAGGGCTTCATGCTGGGAATGTATACCATGGGGCTGACCTGGAATTTGTGGCATGTGGCCTTTGCCACGCTCACGGCAGGGGCGCTCACGGTGGCTTACAGCTTCATGGGGGCCAGCTGGACTATCCTGAAGACGGATGGGCTATTGCAGGTCAAGGCGGTGGACTGGGCGCGGGGCGGCATCTGGGGCCTGATTCTGGGGATGGCCACAATCTCGGCGGCGACCCCGCTGGTTTCGCCGCGGATTCTGGAAAAGTGGTTCTCGTTCCCGCAGATGCTGTGGCTTGCGCCCCTGCCGATCCTGTCGGGTTTGCTGATCGTGGTCTTGTGGCGCGCACTGCAGGTCCTGCCGATGGACGGCGACCGCCGCGCCTGGGTGCCGTTCGTCGCGGCGACAGGGCTGATGATGCTCGGTTTTGCCGGGATGGCGTACAGCTTCTTTCCCTACATCGTCCCGGATCACCTGACCATCGCCGAGGCGGCGGCGAGCCCCGAAAGCCTGTCGATCATCCTCGTGGGGGTTATGGTCGTGCTGCCTACGATCCTTGCGTACACGGTGCTTTCCTATTTCATCTTCCGGGGCAAGGCGACCGATCTGCGGTACGACTGAGCGCACGCACAATGGACCGAACTTCGGACATCGCACGCGCCCATTGGCCCCAAACCGGGCACGCAATGCGCCCTCTGGCCCCCGAAAGCCGCGGGGTGGTCGGGGGGGGGGCGACCTGACGGGGGGCAGGTCTCCCATGGGTTCAGGCCGCAGGCATCCGTGCCTCAGCCATCCCGGCGTACCAGCTCGCGCCAAAGGGAATGGCAGCATCGTCAAAGACATAGGCCGGATGGTGCACCATGGCCGTGTCCCCGTTGCCGAGAAAGATATAGGCCCCGGGCCGTTCGTTCAGCATATAGCTGAAATCCTCGGCCCCCATCAGGGGCGGGGTGTTGCGGTCAACGCGACCCGAAACCGCTTCCGCCACTTCTGCGGCAAAGACGGTGTTCTCGGGCGCATTCACCGTGACCGGATAGCCGCGCGAATAGTTCACATCCACCCGCGCCCCGAGCGCCATTGCCGTGCCTTCGGCGATCTGGATCAGGCGCGCCTCGACATGGTCCTGAACGGCCTTGTCCATGGTGCGCACCGTGCCGCGCAGCTTTACCACCTGCGGGATCACGTTATGCGCCGTGCTGTCCGTTTCGACCGTGCAGACCGACACGACCACCTGCTTCAGCGGGTCCACGTTCCGGCTGGCAATTGTCTGCAGCGCTACGATGATATGGGCAGAGACGACCGTCGTATCCACGCAATCATGCGGTTTTGCTGCATGACCGCCCTTGCCGGTCACCACAATCTCGAATGTATCGGCCGCGGCCATCAACGCGCCGGGCCGGATCGCGAATTGCCCCACCGGGATGCCGGGCATGTTGTGCATCCCGTACACCTCCTGCACCTGCCAGCGGTCGAGCATCCCGTCTGCCACCATCTCGCGCCCGCCACCGCCGCCCTCTTCGGCAGGCTGGAAGATCACGACGACAGTGCCGTCGAAATTCCGCGTCTCGGCCAGAACCTTCGCGGCCCCCAGAAGCATTGCCGTATGCCCGTCATGTCCGCAGGCATGCATCTTGCCGGGGCTGGCGGAGGCATAGGGCAGCCCGGTCTGCTCATGGATCGGCAGGGCATCCATGTCGGCCCGCAACCCGATCACCCGACCCGAGGACCCGCTCTTGCCCCGGATCACCCCGACCACCCCGGTGCGCCCGATGCCTTCGACGACCTCATCGCAGCCAAAGTCGCGCAGCAGCGCCGCGACCTTGCCCGCTGTGCGCTGAACATCGAACATCAGCTCCGGGTTCTTGTGAAAATCATGCCGCCAGGCAGTGATCTCGGGCAGCAATTCGGCAAAGCGGTTCCTGACGGGCATGGCGCATCCTTTGGTTTTGCCAAACCTGAGCCGAAAGGAGACCTTCTGCAAGGGGGTGCGCAGAAGGTGGGGGCAGGGAAGGCAGGAGGCCGCAGGCAGATGAGCCTTGCCGCCCGGCGCGTTCCGATCCGCCCCCCTGGATACGTGTGCCAAACTGAAACTGGGGCCATCCACCCCAGCCCGACAGGGCAGCGCGCAAGCCCGCTACGACACTGCGCAACCGTCAGGGAGCGCGGCCCCGGTCCCGGTCAAAGCGACGGTCCGGGGGCGATTTTTGTGCCATCGAAGAAGCGCTGCAGACGGAAGCGGCCCAGATCATGCCCAGTCGGCCGGCCAGCGACCAGATCGGCCACCACCCGCCCCATGCCAGGGCCGATGCCGAAGCCATGCCCGCTCATCCCGGTGGCGATCACGAGGCCGGGCAAGCTTGCGCGGTCGACCACCGGCACCACATCGGGCAGCGTGTCGATCATCCCGGCCCAGGCACACCTGAGCCGCGGCGGGCCGAGGCCCGGAAACGTCCGGGCGAAATCAGCCACGAAGCGGCGCACCGTGGCCATGTTGGGGGCGGGGTTCAGCACGCGGACCGCCTCGAACGGCGAAGGGCGGTCCTCTGCCCAGGTGCGAGGCGTGCCCCAGCCATCGGGAAAGCCCGCAGGCGCCGCCGCGCGGAAGGAGGTGGAGCGGATGTCCTTGCGCAGCGTCGGCAGGTAACGGGTCAGGCTGCGGAACGCATCGGGGCCGATCAGGAAATCATGCGCGGCCCCCGGGGCCAGCGAATAGCCGCCGTCCACCCGGCGGCGAAACGCGAAGCGGTCATCCGCGGCGGCGCCGGGGGTGATCTCGGCCATCGGTTCGGTTGCAGCAACCGAAGCCAGCACCGACAGTTGCGGGATATGCACCCCATGGCGGCCAAGGAACAGCCGTGACCAGGCCCCTGCGGCCACCACCACCTGATCGCAGGCCACGCGGCCCGCTTCGGTCACCACCCCCGCCACCCGGCCCGCCGCCAGATCGAGCGCGCGCACCGCGCAGCCCTCGCGCAGCGTCACACCGCGTGCAGCCGCCGCCGCCGCCAGCAGGGGCACCGCGACCCAGGGTTCCGCCCGCGCGTCGGACGCGGTGTGCAAGCCCGCCGTCCAATCCGCGGACGTGCCGAACATGTCCGCCACCGCCGCCCGGGTCAGCATGCGCGTATCCAGCCCGTGGGCGCGGGCATGCGGCAGCCAGGCTTCGAAGCCCGCACCCTCGGCCGCCGTCCGCGCGAGGTAAGTGACGCCGGCCTGGCGAAACCCCAGCCCTTCGCCCAGATCGGCTGCGAGCGATTTCCACAAGGCGAGGCTTTCCACCATGATCGGCAGTTCTGCCGGGTCGCGTCCCTGCTGGCGGATCCAGCCCCAGTTGCGGCTGCTTTGCTCGCCTGCGATGCGGCCCTTTTCCAGAACCGTGACGCTGAGGCCATGTGCCGCAAGGTGGAAGGCCGTCATCACGCCGATGATGCCTCCGCCGACCACCACGACATCACAGGCGGCGGGAAGCGGGCCGGACCAGACAAGAGGCGTGGCCGTGGAAATCGGAAAGGCCATCATCCCTGCAACTCTGCCAGCAGCCGCTCCATGAAGGCCTGCCCCGCGGTGAATTCCGAAACCTCCAGGAACTCGTCCGGCTGGTGCGCCTGCTGGATATCGCCGGGGCCGCACACCACGGCAGAATAGCCGGCCTGCTGGAAATGCCCGGCTTCGGTGCCATAACTCACGACGCCCGCAGAATTGCCGCCCGTCAGCCGCCGCACCAGTGCCTCCGCCGCGCCGCCAGACTCGGGCCGCAGGGCGGGCACACCGAAGAAAGGCGTGAGGGTCACCCCCGCCTCGGGGCGCACGGCCTGCATCGCGACAGCAAGCCGCGCGGCCTCGGCGGTGAAGGCCGCGTCAAAGGTCGCCATCTCCTGATCGGGAACCACCCGCATCTCCAGCGCAAAGCGGCAATCGGCAGCGGTAATGTTATGCGCCGTGCCGCCCGAAATCATGCCTACATGCAGGGTCGAAAAAGGCGGATCGAACATCGCGGCGACCGCAGAGGGCGCGCGCGTGCTCAACTCGGCATTCATCGCGTTGGCCCAGCCGATCAGCCGCGCCCCTTCCATGATGGCCGAGACTCCATAGGGCAGCAGGGACGAATGCAGCTCAAAACCCCTGACGTGGACATGGTATCCCGCCCCGCCCTTGTGCCCGGTGATCAGCCGCATCCGCGACGGCTCGCCCACCAGCACCACCTCGCCTTTGGGCAGCACGCCCTGCATCGCGGCGATCATCGGGGGGGCGCCGGTGCAGCCGACCTCCTCGTCATACGAGAGCGCCAGTTGCAGCGGACGGAGCACGCCCCGCCGGTGCCCTTCGACCAGCGCCCAGATCGCGAGCGCGACATAGCCTTTCATGTCGCAGGTGCCGCGCCCGTAAAGCCGCCCGTCGCGTTCGGTCACGGTCCAGGGGTCGGAGGTCCAGGCCTGCCCGTCCACCGGCACCACGTCGGAGTGGCCCGAAAGGACCACCGCCCCCTCCGCCCATCTCCCGACATGGGCGAAAAGGGCGGCCTTGCTGCGATCTTCATTCCAGTGGCGGTGCGCGGAGATGCCGTGGCCCGCGAGATAGCCTTCGAGCCAGTCAATCAGATCGAGGTTGCTGTCACGGCTTACGGTGGGAAAGGCGACCAGACGGTCGAGAATTCCGCGCGCTGTCAGGGCTTGCATGTCGTCTCCGCTGGTTTGGCGACTAGGTGAGACTGCAGGCTTGACGGTGTCAATCCCGGGTCAGTCCGGATACGGGTTGCGCGCGCCTCGGTCGGGCGAAAGCGAGTCCTGACGGCGCTGCACCAGCGTCTCGATCGCATCGGCGAGGTGGATTTCCGAGATATGGTGATCCCCGCGCGCAACCCGGATCCGGTGCGCGGCGATCATCACGTCGGCATGGCTGCAGGCGAAGGGCGGCTCGAACTTGTAGCTCGCAAGCTCGATCAGCAGGCCGAGCGGATCCTCGAAATAGATCGAGTCCATGAAGCCGCGATCCTTGACCCCGCTATGCTCGATCCCACGTTCGTCCAGCCGCTGCACCGCTTGGCGGAACGTGGCCTGCGAGACCGAGAAGGCCAGATGATGCACTGCACCCGCATCCGTCGAGGTGCGTTTGCCGGTCGGCTTGCGCGTCTCGTTGGTGAAGATGGTGATCAGCCGTCCGTCGCCGGGATCGAAGTAGAGGTGCCCTTCCTCGGGGCGGTCCAGATTGGGCTGATCAAAGATGAACGGCATGCCGAGTACGCCTTCCCAGAAGTCAATCGAGCTTTGCCTGTCGGCGCCGACCAGCGTGATATGGTGAACGCCCTGACTTTGCAGTTTTCTCATCGCGCCACTCCATCTGATCCTGTTCTGCCATGGTGGCAGGGCGTTGAACAAGAGGCAGACCGGAAAGGGGCCGCGCGCCCTGCCTGAAGGGAACCGGTCATGTCCTGTGGAGGGGGGACAAGAGGTTCCACCGGCGTTTCGGTTCCACCACGCATGGTGGCAGCATTTGGCACAGACACCAAATGCATCCAAACCAAGCAAAGTGTAGCGCCTTTTGGGCGAAATGACGAAAATCGCAGGTGGAATGACGCGAAAAATCGGGATTGATAGAGCATCGGGAATCGTGAACACTCGGCCGATGTCAAAGGGGCGGCAATGACCGCCTTTCACAGAAAATACAAGAAGACCAAAGACCTGGGGAGTATCTTATGCCCGATGGGGCCGCGCCCGTCCTCGATGTGAGGGGCCTCAAGACCGTATTCCGCACACGCGGTGGCGAGATTCATGCGGTGAATGCGGTCAGCTTTCATGTGATGCCCGGAGAGCTTCTGGGTGTCGTCGGCGAAAGCGGATCGGGCAAATCTGTGACGATGATGTCGCTGGTCGGGCTCCTGCCCTCTCCGCCCGCCGATGTGCGCGAGGGCCAGGTGCTGCTGAACGGGCGCGACATTCTGAAGATCACCGCCGAGGAATTGCGCCGGGTGCGCGGGGCCAAGGTGGGTTTCGTGTTTCAGGATCCGATGACCAGCCTGAACCCGGTCTTCACCATCGGCATGCAGATCATGGAGCCTTTGCGTGAGCACTGCGGGCTGACGGGGGCCGCAGCCGAAGTGCGGGCCGTGGAGCTTCTGGACCTTGTGGGCATTCCGGATGCGAAAAAGCGGCTTGCCTCCTACCCCCACCAGTTTTCGGGCGGCATGCGACAGCGGGTGATGATCGCCATAGCACTCGCCTGCGACCCCGAAGTGCTGATCGCGGATGAGCCTACCACCGCACTCGACGTGACCATTCAGGCGCAGATCCTTGAGCTGGTGAAGGAGCTACGGCAGAAGCTCGGAATGGCGATTGTCTGGATCACCCATGATCTGGGCGTGATTGCCGGGATCGCCGACCGGGTGATGGTGATGTATGCGGGCCAGGTGGTGGAACAGGCCCCGGTGGCCGAGCTGTTCGCCAACCCGCAGCACCCCTATACCCGCGCGCTATTGAAGACCGTGCCGTCGATTTCAGGGCCGCGCGCTGAACGGTTGCAAGTGATCGAGGGCCAACCCCCGATCCTTGGCGCCGCCCCCACAGCCTGCCCGTTCCGCCCGCGGTGCGCCCATGCGATGGCGGTCTGCGCGACATCGAACCCGTTGCGCCGCTCGCTGGATGCGCGGGCCGTGGGGCATGGCCATGATGTGGCGTGCCACTGGTCCCCCGAACCGGCGGAGGCCGCCGATGCGTGACAGCGCCGCCGCGAACCCGGCCCCCCTGGTGCGCGTGCGCGACCTCAAGATGTATTTCCCGGTCCATTCCGGCATCCTGCGCCGCCACACCGGCGACGTGAAGGCCGTGGACGGCGTGAGCTTCGACATAAATCCCGGCGAGACGCTGGGTCTGGTGGGCGAGTCTGGCTGCGGCAAATCCACCGTCGGCCGCGCACTTTTGCGGCTGTATGAGCCGACCGCCGGGTCGGTGGAGATTGACGGCGAAGATATCGCCACGCTGGCGCCCGAGGCGCTGCGCCGCAAGCGGCCCACCATGCAAATGGTGTTTCAAGACCCGCAGGCCAGCCTGAATCCCCGCATGACATTGTCCGAGATTATCGGTGAGCCTTTGGTCGAACACACCGACTGGACGGCGGAAAAGCGGCTTGCCCGGGTACACGAGTTGATGGATGCAACCGGGCTGAACCGCCGCTTCGACAACCGCTTTCCGCATGAATTCTCGGGCGGGCAGCGCCAGCGCATCGGGATCGCGCGGGCGCTGGCGCTGAACCCGAAGTTCATCGTCTGTGACGAGCCGATTGCGGCGCTTGACGTGTCGATCCAGGCGCAGGTGGTGAACCTGCTGGAGGATCTGCAGGACCGCCTCGGCCTCACGTATCTCTTCATCAGCCACGATCTGTCGATGGTCCGCCACATCGCCGACCGGGTGGCCGTGATGTATCTCGGCCGGATTGCCGAACTTTCCCCGCGCGAAGACCTGTTCCGCGACCCGCTGCACCCCTATGCCAAGGCGCTGCTGTCCGCGGTGAACGAACCGGACCCAGCAAAGGCCGCCACGCGCAAGCGGATCATCCTGAAGGGCGATGTGCCCTCACCTGCGAACCCGCCGAAGGGCTGCAATTTCTGCACCCGCTGTCCCGAGGTGTTCGACCGCTGCCTGACTGAAAAACCCGTCTTGCTAGAGGTGCGCCCCGGCCGTCAGGTCGCCTGCCACCTCTACACCGCCACAACACCAGCCGCCGGATCAACCGGCAGCGTCCGAGGCCAATGAGCATAACCAACGAGGAGACATCAATGAAACTCAAGACAACACTTCTGGGCGCGACCTGCGCCCTTGCCATGGCCTCGGCTGCCTATGCCGAGCGTGGCGCGGATGGCGAGGTGAAGCTTACCTTCCCGCAAGCCGTGTCGATCATGAACCCCTACCTGTCGGGCGGCACCAAGGATATCTGGGCCTCCTCGATGGTGCTGGAGCCGATGGCCGGCGTGGACCCCGAAGGCAATCTGGTCACCAAGCTTGCCACCGAAATTCCGACGCTGGAAAATGGCGGGATCTCGGCCGACATGACCTCGATCACCTGGAAACTGCAGCCGGGCCTCCTGTGGTCCGACGGCTCGCCCATCACCGCCGATGACGCGGTCTTTACCGCAGCCTATTGCATGGACCCGGCAGGCGGCTGCGCGCAAGCCACGAAATTCGAAGGCGTGGCCTCGGTTGAGGCGGTCGATCCTTCGACGGTGAAAGTCACGTTTACAGGGCCGAAGCCAAACCCCTACACCGCCTTCGTGGGCTCGCTTTCGCCGCTGCTGCAGAAGGCGCAGTTCGCCGATTGCCTTGGCGCCGCGGCCCCCACCTGCACCGACGCCAACAACATGCCCATCGGCGCCGGCCCCTTCATGGTGACGGGCTTTACCGTCAACGACACCGTGTCGATGGCCGCGAACCCCAACTACCGCGACCCTGCAAAGCCCGCCTTCGCCACGGCGGTGATCAAGGGCGGCGGCGATGCCGAAGGTTCAGCCCGCGCCGTGATGGAAACGGGCGAATTCGACTATGCCTGGAACACCCAGATCCCGCCCGACAGCCAGGCTTCGATGTCGGCCGCCGGCAAGGGCCAGTTCGTCGTGGCCTTCGGCACGCTGGTCGAGCGGATCGAGATGAACACCACCGACCCCTCGGCAGACCTGCCGGAAGGTGAACGCGCGACCGCCAAGCACCCCCACCCGATCCTGTCGGACATCAAGGTACGTACTGCACTGTCCAAGGCCATCGACCGCTCGATTTTGGTCGAAGTGGGTTATGGCGAGGGTGGCAAGCCCACCTGCAACGTGATCCCGGGCCCTGCTGCATGGGCCTCGGACAACGAGGGCTGCATCGCGCAGGATCTGGAAGGCGCGAAAGTCCTGCTTGACGAAGCGGGCTGGAAAGACACGGACGGCGACGGCATCCGCGACAAGGACGGCAAGAAACTGTCGATCCTCTATCAGACCACCGTCAACCCTATCCGCCAGGACTTCCAGGCGCTGATCAAGGATTGGTGGGGCGAGATCGGCGTCGAGACGGAACTGAAGGCCATCGACCCGGGCGTGTTCTTCGGCGGCGACCCCGGTTCGCCCGACACGTTCCAGAAGTTCTATGCCGATGTCGAGATGTATGCCAACAACTCCGACTCGCCTGACCCGGAAGTCTACCTGGGCCAATACCAGTGCAAGAACGCGCCGCGCCCGGAAACCCAGTGGCAGGGCGAGAACATCAACCGCTTCTGCGACCCGGCCTATGACGCGCTGATCGCCGAGCTGAGCACGGCGACCGACGTGCCCAAGCGTCAGGAAATCGCCAAGAAGCTGAACGACATGGTGACCAAGGACAGCATGACCGTGATCCCGCTGGTGCACCGCGGGACGCTGTCGGCCCATTCCAACGCGCTTGGCGGCGTGATGATTAACGCCTGGGATTCGGAGCTGTGGAACGTCGCGGACTGGTTCCGCGTGAAGTGATCTGACCCAGGGCGGGGCTGCATCCGCGGCCCCGCCCGACCTTTGCCTTCGTTCCAAACCCGAAAGCTTTGCCGCGCATGCTTACCTTCACATTGCGAAGGCTGCTCCTGGCCATCCCGACTTTGCTGGTCATCTCTCTGGTGATCTTTTTGCTTGTCGATCTGGCCCCCGGCTCGCCGATGTCGGAGATCCCGCTGACCGTGCCCCCTGACGTGCGCCAGCGCATGATCGAGGCGCTTGGCGCCGATCAGCCGGTCTTCTTTCGCTATTTTCTCTGGCTGCGGCAATTCTTCTGGGTGGAGCCTGCCACCTTGTTCGACAGCTGGTTTGGCACCAGCCTTGCCGGTGACGAACAGCGGATCCTGTCGTGGCAGTCGCGCAGCCCTGTATTCACCATCATCGGCCAGCGCATTCCCCAAACGCTGACGGTGATCGGCACGGCCTATCTGGTTGCCGTCCTGATCGCGCTGCCCATCGGGATCTATTCGGCTTACCGGCAGTATTCCTTCTTTGATCAGGCGGGCACGCTGTTTGCGATGATCGGCTTTTCGGTGCCAACCTTCTTTTCCGGCACGCTGTTCATCATCATCTTTGCGGTCTGGCTGGGCTGGTTTCCGACCAAATACGACACACAGCTTTCCGTGACCGACTGGCCAAGCTTTCTTGAGAGGGTGCGCCAGATGGTGCTGCCGGTGATGACCCTTGCACTGGCCAATGCCGCCGCAATCAGCCGCTACATGCGGTCATCCATGCTGGACAACATGGGGATGGACTACGTCCGCACCGCCCGCGCCAAGGGGATGCCAGAGAAGACGGTGATCCTGAAACACGTGCTGCGCAATTCGCTGATTCCGGTGGTGACGGTGATCGCCCTTGGAATTCCCTCGATTTTCGGGGGCGCCATCATTACCGAGAACCTCTTCGGCGTGAACGGCATCGGCGCCGCCCTGATCGGCGCAATCCACGCCAACGACATTCCGATGGTTCAGACGCTCGCCTTCATTTTCGCGATCCTGATCGTGCTGTTCAACCTCATCGCCGATGTGCTTTACGGCCTGCTAGATCCGAGGATCCGCTATGACTGACCACGGCGCCGCATCCTCCCGCCCCATCAGCCACAACCGCGCAGTCTGGCAGCAGTTTCGCAGCCACAAGGGCGCGTTGTTCGGGCTGGTCATTCTGGGGCTGCTCACGCTCGCTGTGCTGATCGGACCGCTGATCTGGGTGCCGGACAAGCTGACGGTGGCCGAGGCGATCAAGCTGAAGAACCAGGGGCCAAGCCTGCGCTTTCCGCTCGGCACCGATCAGCTGGGGCGCGACATGCTCTCGCGGATGATGCTTGCGGGGCGCATCTCGCTGGCGGTGGGGTTCGTCGCGATGATCATCGCGATTGTCTTTGGCACCTTCATAGGGGTGATCGCGGGCTATTACCGCAAGCTTGACGGACCACTGATGCGGCTCACCGACATGTTCCTTGCCCTGCCGCTTGTCCCGCTTTTGCTGGTGCTGGTCGTGCTTTTCCGCGACCGCGTGGCCGGGTTGCTGGGGCCCGAGCTTGGCGCCTTTCTGCTGATTGTCTTTGCCATCGGCATCACCTCGTGGATGCAGGCCGCACGGATTGTGCGGGGAGAGGTGCTGACGCTGAAGGAACGCGAGTATGTGCTGGCAGCGCGCTCCATCGGCACGGCACCCCGGCGCATCATCTGGCGCCACATCCTGCCCAATGTCATCTCACCCGTGATGGTGGCCGCCACCTTGGGCGTGGCCGAGGCGATCATCACCGAATCCGTTCTGTCCTTCCTTGGCCTCGGCTTCCCGCCGGACTTTCCGACCTGGGGGCGGCTCCTGTTCGATGCGCTTTCCTACATGCAGGTCTACCCTGAACGGGTGATCTGGCCCGGGCTCGCGATCTCGCTGACCGTCCTGTCGGTGAACTTCATCGGCGACGGGTTGCGTGACGCGCTGGACCCACGGATCAGGGGGCGCTAGGAGGCAATCTGCAAGGACGTACTCTCAGGATCGGCCGAAAGCCTTGCGCTCTTTACTCCAGATGCGTCCGGATCCGCCGCACCATCAGCCAGACGCCCAGCAAGACCAGGGGCGTCAGCATGGCGAGAAGTTGTCCGTGGCTCAGGCCCGCGCCACGGGCCAAAGGCTCTAACGCATAAGCCGCAAGGTTCACCGCGTAATAGCTGATGGCCACCGTCGACAGCCCCTCGACCGTGCGCTGAAGCCGCAGTTGCAAGTCAGCCCGTTTGTCCATGCTCTCCAGCAGCTTCTGGTTCTGGGCTGATCGCTCCACATCCACCCGCGTGCGCAACAGTTCTGCCGCGCGCTGCGCCCTTTCAGCCATGCCCCGCAGCCGCCCTTCAGCCGATTTGACCGTCCGCATCGCCGGATCAAACCGGCGCATCATGAATTCGCCAAAGCTCTGCCGCCCCGCAATGCGCACCTCGCGCATCACCTCGATGCGCTGGTTCACGATGGCCTCATAGGCCGCGGTCGCGCCAAAGCGGAAGGAGAATTGCACCGCCAGGCTTTCCAGCTCGGCTGAGATCGTCAACAGTTCATGCAGCGCAGCCTCGGGCGAGGGTTCGGCATGATCAAGCCCCGAGACCAGCGTCGAAAGCTTGGGGTCCAGGGCATTCAGCCGGGTGCTCAACTGCCGCGACCGGATCAGACCGAGCATCGACATGGCGCGGTAAGTCTCAACCTCCAGAACGCGCTGCACGATACGCCCGATCCGGCGGCTGCCCGTCCCCGGTTTTACAAAGATGGCAAAGCGCATGTGGCCCGCGCCGTCAATCCGGAAATCCCCCGCCACAACGGCCGCACCATCCACGACGCGGGATACGGCCAGGCTTTCAGGAACGAACCACTCCTCCAGCCTGGCAAGGATCGCCTCCTCGCTCTCGGGCATGAAATCCACCCGCACCAAGACCGAGGTGAGCCGCGTGCCCGGCGCCATTGCGAGCCAGTCGGCCGGAAACACCTCTGCCTCGAACGGATCAAACGGCCGGTCCGACAGCCCCTTGGTAAAGGCGGTGTAGGTCACGAATTCGGTATGGCTTTCCCATTTCAGATCCGCCCGGCCGATGGGGCCGGAAAAATGCGTGGCGTCAGGCTGCGGATGCGCCGAGCCGTTGCGGTCAAGCAGCGTCAGCAGATGCGCCCGGTCCCGCGCGCGGTCCCGGTTCGCCGCCTCGACCGGCTCCTTGATCGCGACATAGGCCGCCATGCAGGGCGCCTCCAGCGCCGGAAACGGGCGGGCGTGAAGTTCGTTCACCGTAGCGTAACGTTGCGGGTGGTCTTCGATCAAGGGCATTTCTGGCTTTCTGAGGTCTGCAGGGAAGGTAGCACGACCGGTTCTGCGGCAAAGGGCGAAGAACCGCAAACGGCCCAGAAAATCACGCCCCCGTGCAGAACCGCCGCAAACTTCGGCTCTGTGCCGCAGTTCACTTCAGTGTTGCGGCGCGCATCCCGGGCGCCCCGACTTGGCAACCATCGATCCTGCTTCGTAAGACCCGGCGCGGGCGCTTTCCAAAGCTCACGAATGCGGCCCAAGCCAACACCGAATTAAAGCTGATCGCGGTGGCAAAGGCCTGTTCGCCACCCGCGCGGTGACAATCGCGACTCAGCCGCGTGACAAAGGCCGCAAGAACGCGCGCAAAAACCTGCCCGGCACTACTTTCCGGAAAGGTCCGGACGAAGTACGCGATACCGACCAAATCCCGGGGCGCGCAGCCGCTCCGGGTGTGGACCCCTCCGCTGGTCTTCGGGACCGGCGAGGTTTGGAACGAACGCGCCCGTTGCGACTGCGAGTTCGACGCGAAACTGGTCGGAACCCTTGGCATTCTTGAAGCCGGCAAGCGCCGCCCACTGATGGCCAGGAGGGAATAATTCTTGCACAAAGCCAGTTTGATCATCCAGCCCTGCAGGAAAGGTCTGATCTTCCACCCTTACGAAACGGTACCGGATTGCTGCGCCACCCCGCCCGAAAAATGATTTCCGGCAGGGTCAGTCCGTTGGTCTGAACCGCTTCGTTATCCGGTCCGATGGGCAAAGCCGCCCAAGGCCGATCACTCGATCATCGGCAAGAGCGCATCGAGTGATTTCTTGGCATCGCCATAGAACATCCGCGTGTTTTCCTTGAAAAACAGCGGGTTCTCGATACCCGAATATCCGGTGCCCTGCCCGCGCTTGGACACGAAGACCTGTTTTGCCTTCCAGCATTCGAGGACCGGCATGCCCGCAATGGGGGAATTCGGGTCCTCCTGTGCGGCCGGATTCACGATGTCGTTCGAGCCGATGACGATGGCCACATCGGTTGCGGGGAAGTCGTCGTTGATCTCGTCCATCTCCAGCACGATGTCGTAGGGCACTTTCGCCTCGGCCAGAAGCACGTTCATATGCCCGGGCAGGCGCCCCGCGACCGGATGGATGGCAAAGCGCACTGTCTTGCCGCGCGCGCGCAGCTTGCGCGTCAGCTCTGACACCGACTGCTGCGCCTGTGCTACAGCCATCCCGTAGCCCGGAATGATGATGACCGAATCCGCATCGTTCAGCGCCGCGGCCACCCCTTCGGCATCGATAGCGATCTGCTCGCCCGTCACTTCCATCGCAGGCCCCGTGGTGCCGCCAAAGCCGCCTAGAATCACCGAAATGAAAGACCGGTTCATCGCCTTGCACATGATGTAGCTGAGGATCGCGCCCGAAGAGCCGACGAGCGCACCCACCACGATCAACAGGTCATTGGACAAAGAGAACCCGATCGCAGCCGCAGCCCAGCCCGAATAGCTGTTCAGCATCGACACCACGACCGGCATGTCCGCCCCGCCGATGCCCATGATCAGGTGATAGCCGATGAACAAGGCCGCCACCGTCATCCCCGCCAGCGCCAGCGTCGAGCCCGACTGCAGATAGACCACCAGCAGCGCGAAAGAGATCAGCGCCGCGGTTGCGTTCAGCATATGTCCGCCCGGCAGTTTCCTGGCCTTGCCGTCGACGCGGCCCGCCAATTTGCCAAAGGCGATGACCGACCCGGTGAAGGTCACGGCCCCGATGAACACGCCAAGGAAAGTCTCCACCCGCAGGATCGTGACCTCGACCCCGCTCTTGTGCGCCACGACGGCGGCGAACCCGTCCAGCACCGCCCGCGCTGCCTCATCCATGCCCGTCACGCGCACCATCTCAAGATGGGTATTGAAGCCGATGAATACAGCCGCGAGGCCCACAAGGCTGTGCATCGCCGCCACCAGCTGCGGCATCTCGGTCATCTGCACACGCTGTGCGACGACCCAGCCGATGGCGCCGCCCACGGCAATCATCATCAGGCTGATCGCCCAGTTCCCCGCCCCGGGGCCATAGATCGTGGCCGCAACCGCCAGCGCCATGCCGAAGATGCCGTACCAGACCGCACGCTTGGCGCTTTCCTGACCCGAGAGCCCCCCGAGCGACAGGATGAACAGAACTGCCGCAACGACATAGGCGGCTGTGGTGAATCCGTATTCCATCGGGTCCGCTCCTTACGATTTCTGGAACATGGCGAGCATGCGCCGCGTGACCATGAAGCCACCAAAGATGTTGATCCCGGCCATGAAGACCGACAGGGCGGCGAGCACGACCACAAGCCACGAGCCAGAGCCGATCTGCGTCAGCGCACCCAGGATGATGATCGACGAAATCGCATTCGTGACCGCCATCAAGGGCGTGTGCAAGCTGTGCGAGACGTTCCAGATCACCTGAAAGCCGATGAAGACCGAGAGCACAAAGACGATCAAGTGCGACATGAAGCTTGCGGGTGCAAAGAGGCCCGCGAGCAGGATCAACGCCCCGCCCCCCACCAGCATACCGACCTGATTGCGGGTCTGCGCCTTGAAGGCCGCAGCTTCCGCCGCACGCGTCTCGGCTGCCGTCAGCTCTACCACTTTCGGCTTCGGTTTGGCTGCGGCGATGGCAGCCACCTTCGGCGGCGGCGGCGGATAGGTCACCGCCCCCTGATGCGCGACAGTGGCGCCTCGGATCACGTCATCTTCCATGTTATGGACGATCACACCGTCTTTCTTTGGTGTAAGATCAGTCAACATGTGCCTGATATTGTTCGAATAAAGTGTAGATGCCTGTGCTGCCATCCGGCTCGGAAAATCGGTATAGCCCACGACCGTGACGCCGTTCTCGCTCACGATCTTGTGGTCCGGCACCGTCAGATCGCAGTTCCCGCCGCGCTCCGCCGCGAGGTCGACGATGACCGAGCCGGGTTTCATCAGCGCCACCATATCGGCCGTCCACAGCTTGGGCGCAGGACGACCCGGGATCAGGGCCGTAGTGATGACGATGTCCATCTCGGGGGCAAGTTCACGAAACTTTTCCAGTTGCCTTTCCCGGAACTCGGGGCTGGAGGGGGCTGCGTAGCCGCCGGTGGCCGCGCCATCCTGCCTGTCGTCGAAATCGAGGAACACGAAATTCGCGCCCATCGATTCGATCTGCTCGGAAACCTCGGGGCGCACGTCGAAGGCATAGACAATCGCGCCGAGCGAGGTTGCCGTCCCGATGGCCGCCAGACCCGCGACCCCGGCCCCCACGATAAGAACCTTCGCAGGCGGCACCTTGCCCGCCGCTGTCACCTGACCGGTGAAGAAGCGGCCGAAGTTCGACCCCGCCTCGATCACCGCGCGGTAGCCTGCGATATTGGCCATCGACGACAGTGCGTCCATCTTTTGCGCGCGGGAAATTCGCGGCACCATATCCATCGCGACCACGGTTGCGCCGCGGTCTTTTGCGACCTCCAGCAGCTCGGCGTTCTGCGCGGGCCAGAAGAAGCTGATCAACGTCTGTCCGGACCGCAGGGCCTGCGCCTCGGCCATTTCAGGTCCGCGCACCTTGGCCAGCACATCCGCCGCGGCCATCACCGCCGCCGCATCCGCCAGCACCTCGACCCCGGCCTTGGCATAAAGCGCGTCGGAAAAACCCGCCTTCGCCCCCGCCCCGGCCTCGATGCAGCAGGAATGCCCCAGTTTCATCAGTTGCAGCGCCGAATCGGGTGTCATCGCCACCCGGTTTTCGCCCGCAAAGACCTCGCGCAGAGCCCCGATTTTCACTGTATATCCCCCGTCTTGCGGCGCCTTCAAGCGTCCGGGCCGTTTGTTCCAGCACGATCTATCACCGCGAAAGAATATTTCAAAGGCTCCTTTCTGAAGCGTATCAGCCAGCTGCGCAATCATTTCAAACTTGAAATTTCCCTGACACCGCCGCATAAGGACGAAACGTCTGCAGGAACCCTTCATGACCACAGATTTCGCCTCCACCCGCGCTCAGTTCCATCTGCCCGAGGGGGTCGTCTACATGGACGGCAACTCTCTGGGGCCGCTGGTCAGGACCGCCGCCGCCCGCGTGGCAAAGGCGGTGGAGACGGAGTGGGGGGAGCTTTTGATCACCGGCTGGAACAAAGCGGGCTGGATGGCGCAACCAAGCCGTGTCGGCGACCGGATTGCTACGCTGATCGGGGCAGAGCCGGGCCACGTGGTGATGGGCGACACATTGTCGATCAAGGTCTATCAGGCGCTCGCCTCGGCGCTGGAGATGAACCCGGGACGGCGGGTGATCCTGTCGGATACCGGGAATTTCCCGTCGGATCTCTATATGGCGGAGGGGCTTTGCCGGACCCTTGGGCCGGATTACCAGTTGAAGACGGTTGCGCCCGAGGCTTTGGCGGATGCCATTGACGAAACCGTGGCCGTGACCCTGATCACCGAGGTGGATTATCGCACCGGGCGGCGGCATGACATGGCGGCGCTGACGGCGCGCGCTCATGCCGCAGGGGCGCTGACGGTGTGGGATCTGGCACATTCGGCAGGCGCGTTCCCGGTGCATCTGGCGGCCGCAGGCGTAGATTTCGCGGTGGGCTGCACCTACAAGTTCCTGAATTCGGGCCCCGGCGGCCCGGCCTTCATCTATGTGGCCCCCCGCCATGCCGGGACGGCGCGCCCTGCCCTGTCCGGATGGCTGGGCCACGCGTCCCCCTTCGCCTTCGATCTCGACTACCGCCCCGGCGCAGGGATCGAGCGGATGCGCGTGGGCACCCCCCCGGTGCTGCAGATGGCGGCGCTGGAGGCGGCGCTGGACGTCTGGGACGGGGTGAGCCTGGATGATCTGCGCGCGGCCTGCCTCGCCTTGGGCGATCGCTTCATTGCCGGGGTCGAGGCGCGCTGCCCGATCCTGACCCTCGCCACGCCGCGGGCGCATGCTATGCGCGGCAGCCAGATCAGCTTTCACCACGCGCAAGGTTATGCCATCATGCAGGCATTGATCGCGCGCGGCGTGGTCGGCGATTTCCGCGCGCCCGATATCCTGCGGTTTGGCATCACGCCGCTGTTCATCGGGCCGGACGACATTGACCGTGCTGTGGACACGTTGGCCGACGTGATGGACAATTCGCTGTGGGACCGCCCGGACTACAAGGTTCGCGCAGCCGTGACGTAAGGAAGACACCGATGCCCACCCCGCGCCACTGGAACCCCGAAGGCGTCGCCGCCCCGGCCTCACGCTACAGCCATGCGGCGATCGTGGAAGACCCGGCACGCTGGCTGCATCTTTCGGGGCAGGTGGGCACGGCGCCTGATGGCAGCCTTGCGCCCGATCTGGGGGCGCAACTGAACCAGTGTCTCGCCAATATCGACGCCGCCTTACGCGCTGCGAACATCACGCGCGCCAATCTTGTGAAGCTCACGTGGTATCTTGCCCAATCCACGTCCGAAGCCATCGCCACCTACCGCGCCTGCCGCGATGTCTGGCTGGCCGAGGTGTCCGCCCCCGCCTCCACCCTCCTGATCGTCGCGGGCCTCGCCTCCCCCGCCTTTCTGGTTGAAGTGGATGCCGTGGCCGCCGGATGACCGGGCGATGATCGCCCCTGCAACCCCTGTTCCTGTGATCACGGGCTGCGGCACCTGGGCTGCCGTCTGGCGCCGCATCGGCGCCCAGTCCGTCCTCAGCCAGCGGAGCCGTCCTTTCGCCTGATCCCCTTGCCCCCGTGACGGAGACGCGAAATGACCACCCCCTCCCCCGGCTGCCCGATGCACGCCCGCCCCGACCCTGCCCAAGACGGGGCCGAGATGGCCTTCGATGGCCGGATGTCTTACGGCGATTATCTCGCCATTGATCAGATCCTCGGCGCGCAGCACCTGCTGACGGGTGCGCATGACGAGATGCTGTTCATCATCCAGCACCAGACCTCCGAGCTTTGGATGCGGCTCGCGATCCACGAGCTTGACGCCGCGCGCCGGGCGATTGCTGCAGGCCGTGTGCGCGAGGCGTTCAAGATGCTGTCGCGCATCGCGCGCATCTTCGAGCAGCTGAATTCGGCCTGGGACGTGCTGCGCACCATGACGCCCTCGGATTACACCACCTTCCGCGACGCATTGGGCCAATCCTCGGGCTTTCAATCCTGGCAATACCGGCTGATCGAATATGCCGTGGGCAACCGCAATGCCGCCATGCTGCGCCCTCATGCGCACCGCCCCGACATCATCGCGCGGCTGGAAGCCGAACTCGCGCGGCCTTCGCTTTATGACGAGGCGCTGAGGCATCTGGCCCGCGCAGGCCTTCCCGTTCCGCCCGATGTCCTGGCACGCGACCTGACAGGGCCCTGGGCCGCGAATGATGCGGTGCGAGAAGTCTGGGCCACCGTCTACCGCGACCCCCAGACTCACTGGGAGTCGTATGAGCTGGCCGAGAAGCTGGTCGATTTCGAGGATTACTTCCGGCGCTGGCGATTCAACCATGTAACAACGGTGGAACGAGTCATCGGCTTCAAACGTGGAACCGGGGGCACCTCGGGTGTGCTTTACCTGCGCCGGATGCTCGAAATCGAACTCTTTCCCGAGCTTTGGAGCCTCAGAACCGCGCTCTGACCCTTTGACGTTGCCGCCCGGGTCCTTTACTTTGATGACCGAGTTCAGATGTCAGCCACGCCCCGCCGAATCCAGAGGATCCCTGCATGACCCGTATTGCCGCAAGTTTGATTGCCGCTTTGGCCCTGATGGGAGGCCTTGCCGCGTGCGTGCCTGATCCAAACCTTGCCCAGAGCGGTGCCTCGGGGCCAGCGCAGATCGCCGATGCCTCGACCTATGCCGCCACCAAGGATGCCAACATCGACGTGCCTGGCCTGCCGCTGGAAGAGATCCCCGAACCCTTCCGCCGCCAGGTTGTAGCCTATCCGTCGGATCAACCCCCGGGCACCATCATCATCAACCCCGCGCAGAGGGTGCTTTATTTCGTAACCGGCAAGGACCGCGCGATCCGCTATGGCATCGCCGTCGGCCGGGCCGGGTTCGAATGGTCGGGTGAAGCGGTGGTTTCCGAAAAGAAGCCCTGGCCGACCTGGACCCCGCCCAAAGAAATGATCGAACGCGACCCGAAACTCGTCAAATGGGAGAAGGGTCAGCCCGGGGGCATCACCAATCCCCTCGGCGCGCGCGCCATCTACCTCAACACCAACGGGGTGGATTACGGCTACCGCATCCACGGCACGCCGGAATGGCGCTCGATCGGCAGCAATGCGTCATCCGGTTGCATCCGGATGATCAACCAGGACGTGATGGACCTGTTCAACCGTGTGCCGATGGGGGCCAAGGTTGTGGTGCTGACGGCGAGCGGTGAAGTGCCCAAGGGGTTGAAGCTGCCCCCGCCCGCGCCAAGGAAGGTTGTGCCGGTGGAGCCGGTGGTGCCCGCAGGCGCCATCCCTAAGCTGGTGATCCTGCCGCCGCCCAACATCAGCGCGCCCATAATTGGCGCGACCGCCATAGGTGCGCCTGTGGCGGCACCTGCCGCTGCAACGCCTGTCGTCGCACCGGAGCTTGTGACGCTGCCTGCGCCTGCCGCCGCCGTACCAACGGCTGTCGCCCCGGCAGCGGCCCCCGCTCTTGATGCGGCCGCCTGCAAGGTGGCGCTGGTCAACGGCGTCTGCCCGCCGCAGCCCTGAGAACGCTCGCCAGAAAACGATCTTGCGCGCAGGACGCGCAGGATCCGCCCCTCCCCCTCACGGGACGGGGGATCAGCTTGCGGCCGTCCTTCATACGCGACGTGCAGCCGCGACAACCACTTGGACTTTCTCCTGTTGCTGCGCGCCGGGAGCCGAGCAATATCTTGCGGAGGGGCGGGGAGGGGTTCACCTCCTTGCAGCCCGTTCCTGCCCGGCTTCAGGCACTGCGTTCTGACGAATGACCCCTTTCGCTGCCCCACCCCGCAATAGGGAGGTAGCACCTGCTACAGCGGTCGGGATAAGTGGTCGAACCGGACACAAGACCTGCCGCAGATCAGCAGCACCTATGCCCTGTCGCGCAGCGCTTCAGCGAAGCCAGCTGTCATAGTCGCTGACCAGAAGATGCATGGGCGCCACGTCCTCCTCGATGTCCGCAAAGCGACCGATCGGCTCGACAAAGATGTTGTCGGTCACATCGTCATTCACGGTCGAGACCTCGCCGATCAGCACATCACCGCCCTCCCCCCAGAAGGCGTGCCAGTCGCCCGGCATCAGCGTCACCGATTCCCCCGGCGCCATCATCAGCTTCTCGCCCGGCGCATAGGCCCGCTCGATCCCATCGCAGCGCACCCGTCCACCGCGGTCGCGGGCAAAGCGGCCCTGATCGTCGGAGCCGTAAAGCTCCACCACCAGAGTGGCGCCGCCGCGGTTGATGATATCCTCGGCCTTGATCACATGAGTGTGCATCGGGCTCAGCTGATCTTGTCGCGAAATCAACAGCTTTTCGGCATAACACATACCGCCACCGCGCTGCAGGTCGGCCAGAACGCCGTTGCGCAGGGTAAAGAGAAAGAGGCCCAACGCGTCGAACCGCCCCTGTCCGTAATCGGTGATGTCCCAACCCATGCGTGAGGCCACGATGCGACCGGCATCGGTGCGGGCGCGGAACGCGTCTGGGGTCCAGTAGGCGAAGGGCGGCAGCACAAAGCCATAGTGCCGGATCATCTCATCCGCCGCCGCCATGATCTCGTTGATACGCGAGCGTTTCATGCCTGCACCTCCCTGAATTGTCGCGACTATACCAAGGACGGGGCCGCCCTCAACCGGTTTTCCGCAAGAACCGCCACGTCAGCATGCCCCCCGCCCAGGCCAGCGCCATGATCCAGCCGAGCCATATTCCGCCCGGCCCAAGCCCGAGCGGTGCCGCCAGCACCCAACCGAGCGGCAGGGCAAAGACCCAGTAGGCCAGAATGCTGACCCCGGCGGGCCAGGCCGTGTCCGACAGGCCCCGCAGTGCGCCCACCATCGTCGATTGGACCCCGTCGAACACCTGGGCGAGGGCGAAGACCAGCAGGATGCTCGCGGCCGTGGCGACCACGGCCGGGTCCGCCACCACCAGCCCCGCAAGCCACCGCCCACCAAACGCGAACAGGACGGCCGAGCCCGACAGCCACACCGTCGCCACCGACAGCGCGGCAAAGGCCACCGGCCGCAGGGCGGCGAGGTTTCCTGCCCCCCGCTCTTGTGCGACGCGGATCGCCACTGCCCCTGCCACGCCCAGGGGAATCATGTAGACCACACCGCCCACCGCCATCGCCACCTGATTTCCCGCAAGCGCAGCGGTGCCGAAGGTGCCGATCAGCACTGTCACCACTGCCACTGCCGCGGTCTCTACCAGATACATCAGACCGAGGGGCGCCCCCTCCACCGCCACCGCGCGCATGCGGCGCAGCGAAAGCGCCGCCCGGATCCGCATCCGCCGCAGCGACGGCGCCCACGACCACAGCATCCACGCGAGCGCCAGGGCCACGCCCTCAGCCAAAACTGAAGCAATCCCTGCGCCGGTCAGGCCGAGTTCGGGAAACGGTCCGATTCCCCAGATCAGCATGTAGTTGAGCGGCACATTCACCACGACCGCAAAGAGCGCCAGTCCCGTCCCGAGCCAGGGCCGCCCCACCGCCTCGAACGAGGCCTTGAAGACCATCAGAACGCCAAACGGAATCATGTAGCAGGTGATCGCCGCGTAATAGCCCGGCATCGCTGCCAGCACCTCGGGTGGCTGGCCGAGCAGCGGCAGCAGAAACCAGATCACCCCCATGACCAGCATGGCCAATGCCCCGACCCCGGCCCCAAGAGCCATCCCGTTGCGCATCAGCGCCGCAATCGCCCGCCCCTCGCCCGCGCCATGCGCAAAGCCGATCCGCACCGACAATGCTGACAAAAGCCCATAGATCGCGGCCACATGCATCGTCGCGATCGCCCCTGTCAGCCCCACCGCTGCCAGCGCTACCGTCCCCAGCGGCGCGATCATCAGCGAATCGGTCACGTTGATCAGCATCGACGCCGCAAGCCCCGCGATGATCGGTACGGCCAGCGCCAGAAGCGCCGGAACCTGTGCCCGAACCGACCGCCACCCAGCCATCTTGCGCGCCTCCCCGATTTCACATACGAATGGTATCCGGATTATCCACATACGGACCGTATGTCAACTGACCGACCCACCCGTGCCGAAACGGCGCGCGCAACCACCGACCGGCTCTTGCGCGTCGCGCATGCGGCCTTTGCCGGGCGGGGGTTCTCTGCCGTGTCGCTGGATACGATCGCCGCCGAAGCCGGGGTGACGCGGGGCGCGTTGCACCACCATTTCACCAATAAGGCAGGCCTGCTGGAGGCCGTGCTGCGCCGCATCGACGCCGAGATCGGGGCCGAGCTGCAGCCGGTTTTTGCAGCCGAGGCCGATGACTGGGCGGGGTTCCGCGCCAGCTTTCATGCCTATCTTGACGCGGTTCTGCAGCCCTCGCGGCTGCGGATCCTGTTTCAGGACGCGCCAGCGGTGCTGGGAATGAGGTCAGTCGACATCTTGCTTCAGTCCGGGCTCGCAGAGGTGATCGCCTTGCTGCAAAGCCTTGCGGCATCGGGCAGGATTCGAGCACCGGACCCCGAGGCGCTGGCCGTGGTGCTGAACAGCACGTCCGTCGCACTGGCCTTTTGGGTGGCGGAAAGCCCCGAGGAGCCTGCGCGCCTTACCCGCGCACATGCCACGCTTGCGGAGCTGTTTGACGGGATGACCGCAGGTCCGCAGGCCTGAAAGCGCCCGCTCAGGCAGACAGCCTAAGCCGTGCTTCGCGGGTGGCCCAGGCGGCGGCAGCGGCGCCAAACGCCTCAAACAGCGTGCGAGAGACCGGGTCGATCCCGGCGTTCCATTCCGGGTGCCATTGCACGGCGAGCGTAAAGCCCGGCGCGTCCTTGACATAGATCGCCTCCGGGGTTCCGTCCGGGGCAACCCCGTCCACCACAATCCGCGCCCCGGGCCGGGAAATGCCCTGACCATGCAGCGTGTTGGTCATGACCTCTTCGGCCCCCATCAGGCGGTGAAACACCCCACCGGGCTGAAAGCTCACCGCGTGGCGCAACGCGAACACCTCTTCCAAGGTGGCATTCTGCGGCATGCGGTGGTTCAGCCGCCCCGGCAGATCGCGGATCTCCGGGTGCAGCGTGCCCCCCATCGCGACGTTCACTTCCTGAAACCCCCGGCAGATGCCAAGGAAGGGCTGCCCACTCTCGACACAGGCGCGCACCAGCCCCAGCGAGATTGCGTCACGCTCGCGGTCAAAGGCGCCATGGGCGGAGGTTTCCTCCTCGCCATATTCCTGTGGATGCACATTGGGGCGACCGCCGGTCAACAAGAAACCGTCACACAACGCCAGCAGTTCGGCGACCGACACAAGCGCAGGATCGGCAGGCACCACCAGCGGAAGGCAACCGGCCACCCGTGCCACCGCTTCGGCATTCAGCGTGCCGGAGGCATGGACAAGGTAATTCTCGTTCATCAGGCTTCGATTGCCGATGATCCCGACGACGGGCCGTTTCTCTGAGGGACGGGACATGTGCTCACCGTAGAAACTGCCACAAATCGATGATAGGCGGACTCTTGCGTCGCGGAAAGGCCAAGAACCCACAAAACCTGTGCATCAGCGCACAGAATGGGCGGCATTTAGGCAGAAACATCACCATATGTTGCGAATTGATCGTTTTCTACACCATGATGCGACTCGAATTCCACCGACAGGAAGGTGGCGGCGTCCATCCCGCAGAAAACAGCAGACCGAAATCACCCGCAACGGCCTCGTCGCTGCCTTGGTTTGCGACGCCCTGTGCTTTGCCGCAACTGCCGAGACGACAACCACTGCGGTCACATGATGACAGGCGACTAGATGGGCGACCAGATGGGCGGTCTCGGCCCCGCCTCGCAGGCATTCATCGAGGCGAATGCCAGAATGCCTGCAGTGATGGGCGCGCCACTGGCCGGCAATGCCGACTTCGACTTTGTCGCAGGGATGATCCCGCACGATCAGGGCGCCGGCGACATGGCGCGGACCGCGCAGGACTATGGTACCGACACCGAGGCCCGCGCATTTGCGGAGAAGGTGGCCGCGGCGCAGGAAGCAAGATCGTCCGAATGACAACCTGGCTCTCGGCTGCGCAGGCAAAACAGCAACCGCGCGGCCTTGCCTCTGGTAATACGCGGCAGGTGCCCCATATTTGCGGAATGCTGAAGCTTGCCCCGATCCTGCTGATGGTCGTCTATGCTTTCCTGATGATGCGCTTTTCGGTCTGGCGCACCAACAGGATGCTCGATGCCCAGTCCCGCCCGCTGACCGACCCCGCGATCACGCGGCTGGCCGACCGGATGGCGGCGGCACTGGAGATTTCACAGATCAAGGTGCATGTCTTCGAGGTGGAGCCGGTAAACGGACTTGCCGCGCCGGACGGGCGGATTTTCCTGACGCGCGGGTTCTTGAACCGCAAGATGCGCGGCGAGGTCACGGCAGAGGAGTTGGCATCTGTGATCGCGCATGAGATGGGGCATGTGGCCCTTGGCCATACGCGGCGGCGGATGATCGATTTTACCGGGCAAAATGCAGTGTTCGTGATGCTTTCGGCGCTTTTGAACCGGTTCGTCCCGATTGTGGGCGTGTGGATTGCCAACACGATTTCCACCGTGCTGATGGCGCATCTGTCGCGTCGCGACGAGTTTGAGGCAGATGCCTATGCCACAGCACTTCTGATCAAGGCAGGCATCGGCAGCGAGGCCCAGAAGTCGTTGTTCCGCAAGCTGGGGGCCTTGACCAAAGGGCACGCCGAAGGTGTTCCCGCCTGGATGCTGAGCCATCCCAAAGCCGACGAACGCATTGCCGCGATCGAGGCAAACGAGCGGCGCTGGCTGGCGCCGCGGATCGGTCAGGAGGGCTGAAGCGCCCGTCCCAGACGCGGCAGTTGCGCGCGTTTCAAGAGGGCACGAAGCGGGAGCGCGCGGCCGGATATCTGCTCGGCCCTGGCATGGACGCGCGCTATCACCGTACTGACCGCAACAGGGTGATGCGACCACAACTCCCAAAGAAAACCATCCGGGTCGCGGCGCTGCAAACCCTCTGCAGCCAGCACATGGCGCGGAAAGTCGACGGCGTTGAAGGTAAGGATTGCATCGGCATGGCCCGCAATCGCCGTAGCCAGCACATGCCGGTCATTCGGGTCGGGCAGCAAGAGGCGCGCCTCGATATCCGGCAGCGTACGCACCATCGCGCGGGGGAAAGCCGCTGTGATCACCGCAATCTCGCCCCGGGCAATCCCTTGTGCCCCGGGGCCAAGCTTCACCGCCGCACGCGCCCATTCCTCAAGGATCCGCTCGGACCAGAGCGGCTCATAAAGCCCTGCAGCCGCCACGCCCGCAAGCAACTCTCGCAAGACCGTGGGGTAAAGGACGCAGGCGTCCAGAACCAGCCTCACCCGTCAAGCCGGAAAAACAGGGCCTTGAGATAGCTCGATTCCGCCAGTTGCGGCAAGACCGGATGGTCCGGCCCGGCAAAGCCCGTGTGCAGCAGCTGCCCCCGCCGCCCGCCCCGCCCGATCCCCCGGGCCGAGGCGTTGCGGAAGGCCGCAAGATCGGCGGCATGGGAGCATGAACAAAGCCCCAGAAACCCGCCGGGCGAAACAAGGGGTGCAGCCAGCCGCGCAAGCCGTTCATAGGCGCGCAAGCCCGCCTCCAGCGCCGGTTTGGCGGGGGCAAAGGCCGGAGGGTCGCAGATCACCACGTCGAACGCGGCCCCCTCGGCGCCCAACGCTTCCAGCACCTCGAACGCGTCGCCTTGCCGGGTCGCAAAGCGCGCAGCAACACCCGAGGCCTGCGCCCCTTGCGCCGCGAGTGCCAACGCAGGGCCCGAGGCATCGACGGCCAGAGCCGATGCCGCCCCGGCCGCAAGGGCCGCAAGGCCAAATCCGCCAACATGGGAAAACACATCCAGCACCCGCGCCCCGGTCGCCAGTCGGGCGGCAAAGGCGTGGTTCGGACGCTGATCGAAGAAAAGCCCGGTCTTCTGGCCGCCCATCACATCAGCCATGTAGACGGCGCCGTTCATCGGTACAGGCACCGGCCCCGCCAGCAGAGCCCCCCGCACCAGCGCGGTCTCTTCGGCCAACCCTTCGAACGCGCGTGACCGGCCCGCGCCATTCTTGATGACCGTGGTCACGCCGGTCACCGCAACCAACGCGGCAACCAGCGCAGTCTGATGCACCTCAGCCCAGGCGGCGTTCGGCTGCACCACGGCCACCTCGCCATAGCGGTCGATCACCACGCCGGGCAGACCATCCGCCTCGGCATGCACCAGCCGGTAGAACGGCTCGGAAAAGAGCCGCGACCGCAGCGCCAGCGCCCGCGCCAGTCGGCGGGCGAACCAGGCTTCGTCAATCTCCGCCTCGGGGTCGGCGTCCAGCATCCGCGCGATGATCTTGGAGCGGGTGTTCACCGTCACGAGCCCCAGCGGGCGCCGCTCTGCATCCTCCAGCACCGCCAGCGCCCCGGCCGCGAGAGATTGCGTACGCCGGTCGGTGACCAGCTCATCGGCATAGACCCAAGGGAAACCATGCCGGATCGCCCGCGCCTCGGCCTTCGGCTTCAGCCGCACGGCGGGATAGCGGCGGGTCAGGGCGTCATCGGTTTCGGCGGGTGGTTTAGGGGTCTGGGTCATTTGCCCGGTCTAACTGACTTGGGTGGGCAAGGAAAGTCTTGCAAAGGGCGCGGCAGCAGCGGCTGCGGGAGCCTCCGGCGGGGCCTTTGGAGCCAAACTGAAATGGGAAAGCCCCGAAACTCGGGCGGCGCGAGGTGGACAGCGCGGCCCAATGCTGCAACCATCCCTTGATCAGGATCGGACAGTCGCGACTCGGGGGCGGTTGTTAGCGCTAACGGATCCTGCTAGACTTTTCCCTGACCCCCGATGCAGGAGACTGCGATGCCGCTTCACCCGACCATCGACCGCGTTACCGACCGCATCCGTGCCCGATCGGCCGGCTCGCGGGCCACCTACCTTGCGCGGATGGCCGCAGCGGGCAAGGACGGCCCCGCCCGCGCGCATCTTTCGTGCGGCAATCAGGCCCATGCCTATGCGGCGACGGGCGAGGACAAGGCACCGCTGGCCGGCGCGCGCGGGCCGAACCTCGGGATCGTCACGGCCTACAACGACATGCTTTCCGCCCATCAGCCGTTCGAGCGCTATCCCGATCTGATCCGTGCCGCCGCGCGCCGCGCCGGGGCCACGGCGCAGGTCGCAGGAGGCGTGCCTGCGATGTGCGACGGGGTGACGCAAGGCCAGCCGGGGATGGAGCTGTCGCTGTTTTCCCGCGATGTGATCGCACTCGCAGCCGGCGTTGCGATGAGCCACAACACCTTTGACGCAGCGCTCTATCTCGGCGTTTGCGACAAGATCGTGCCGGGCCTGATCATCGCTGCGGCGACCTTCAGCCATGTGCCCGCGGTGTTTGTACCCGCAGGCCCCATGACCTCTGGCATTCCAAACGACGAGAAGTCTCGCGTGCGCAACGCCTTTGCCGAAGGCAAGGCGAGCCGTGACGAATTGATGGCGGCCGAAATGGCAAGCTATCATGGACCAGGCACCTGCACGTTTTACGGCACTGCAAACACCAACCAGATGCTGATGGAATTCATGGGGTTGCACCTTCCGGGCGCAAGCTTTGTCAACCCCGGCACGCCGCTGCGCGAGGCGCTGACCTCTGCAGCCGTGGAGCGGGCGGCGGCGATCACCGCGCTCGGCAACGACTTTCGCCCCGCGGGCGAGATCCTCGATGAGCGCGCCTATGTGAACGGCATTGTCGGGCTGATGGCCACGGGCGGGTCGACCAACCTCGTGCTGCACCTGCCCGCCATGGCCCGCGCCTCCGGCGTGCACCTCGATCTGCAGGATTTTGCCGACCTGTCCGAAATCGTGCCGCTGATGGCCAAGGTCTATCCCAATGGCCTGGCCGACGTGAACCACTTTCACGCGGCCGGGGGTCTTTCGTTCATGATCGGGGAATTGGTCGATGCCGGGATGTTGCACCCTGACGCCAAGACGATCGTAGGCGAGGGGCTGGACCTTTACCGTCAGGAGCCGAAGTTGGCGGATGGCAAACTGACCTGGGAGGCGGGCGCGGCGCGGACCCTCAACGACCGCATCCTGCGCCCCGCGACAGAGCCGTTTGCGGCGTCCGGCGGGCTCAAGCTGCTGACAGGCAATCTGGGGCGGGGTGTGATCAAGGTCTCGGCCGTGGCGCCTGCGCGGCATGTGGTGGAGGCGCCGGTGCGGATCTTTCACGATCAGGACTCCGTCAAACGCGCCTTCAAGGCGGGGGAGTTCACGAAAGATACCGTGGTGGTCGTGCGCTTTCAGGGCCCGCAAGCCAACGGGATGCCCGAGTTGCACTCGCTGACCCCCACCCTGTCGGTGCTGCAGGATCGTGGGCTGAAGGTCGCGCTGGTGACCGACGGGCGGATGTCGGGCGCTAGTGGCAAGGTCCCTGCGGCGATCCATGTCTCGCCCGAGGCGGCCTGTGGCGGCCCGATTGCGCGGCTCTGCGATGGCGACATTGTCCGCCTAGATGCCGTTGCAGGAACGCTCACCGCCCTCGTTCCCGATTTCGACCGCCGCCCTCTTGCAACAGCCGACCTTTCAGCCAATGGCTGGGGCTCGGGGCGCGAATTGTTCGAGGCCTTCCGCCGGACGGTCGGAAGTGCCGACACGGGCGCCGCCGTTGTCGTATGAACCCGGCGGATTCCGCCTGCCCCGGACCATGAAGCCTCCGGCGGGGATATTTTTGCAAAGATGAACCCTGTCGAAGTTCTCGCCGCCGCACCTTCATCTTTGTGGAAAATATCCCCGCCGGAGGCTCCCTGCCCCTCCACGCAGATGACATTCGAAAAAGGAACCCGCTCATGACGCCTGCTGACCAATCCGTGGAAGTCGCCCGTATCTGTCGCCTTGCCGCGGTCATTCCCGTTCTGGTGACTAAGGATGCGGCCGGTGCGGCCGGCCTTGCAGCGGCGCTGATTGCGGGGGGGCTGCCTGCACTGGAGGTGACGCTGCGCACGCCTGCGGCATTGGAGGCGATCCGGCGGATGGCCGACGTGCCGGGCGGCATCGTCGGGGCGGGCACGTTGCTTACGCCTGCCGACGTCAAGGCTGCGAAGGCTGCGGGGGCGCGCTTCGGCGTCTCTCCCGGTGTAACGCCACAGCTTCTGGATGCTTGCGCGGAGGCCGAGTTGCCGCTTTTGCCGGGTGCCGCCACAGCGTCCGAGATCATGGCACTGCTGGAAGCAGGCTACACTGTGCAGAAGTTTTTTCCGGCCGAGCAAGCGGGGGGTGTCGCTTACCTTAAATCCATTGGGGCGCCTATTCCTCAGGTGTCCTTCTGCCCTACCGGGGGCATTACGCTCACAAAAGCGCGCGACTATCTGAGCCTGCCGAACATCCTGTGCGTCGGCGGGTCCTGGGTTGCGCCAAAGGACGCGGTCGCGCGCGGCGATTGGGCAGCAATTACCGCGCTTGCGGCGGAGGCGGCGTCACTTCGCTCCTGACGTTCTTTGAGGTGAGGGAGCGGTATCCCCCGCAACGGGGCCTGATCGTAGCGCGCAGCGAAAGTCCGGGCCTGCCTTTGGTGCCACTCTGCGCCACGAAAGGCGGCACGGGTCTGCTGCAGCCACTTGCGGAATGTTGCCTTTACCCGCTTCGATTGTGGTCGCTCCGGCCCGGGTGCCCGGGCCGATGACATCAGGCTTCCCTTTGCGAGCGGAACGATCATGTGCTGCGTGCACCTGAAAAACGGGGCCGAGCATTGCTGTCTTCCGGACAACCGTCGATGGGATCGTGCGGACGGGCGCTGGCAGAGCTGGGTATCATACCAACGGCCTCAAGGATTGACCGTTTTTGCATATTCCCGCGAAGCGATAGAGCAGATTGCTTTGGGGTCGTTTGCAAAGAAGTTCCAAGCCTGACAGCACGCCTCGACGATTTCTTCATATGTGTCGAAGACGGAGATTGCGAGCTTGTCGGCGCGCAGACAGGCCCAGATGTTTTCGAGCGGATTGAGTTCGGGGGCATGGGGCGGCAGAGGCAAAAGCGTTATGTTTTCGGGTATCTGCAATGCTTTTGCGCCATGCCGGCCCGCGCCATCGAGCACAAGGATGGCATGGGCGCCCGGCGCGACAGTCTTTGA
>Ga0105044_10000773_pt1 | contig 40570 bp, 23 predicted proteins | sample MAT01_FD_78092 | JGI IMG/M metagenome (GOLD analysis project Ga0105044, IMG submission 78092) | Freshwater microbial communities from Lake Fryxell liftoff mats and glacier meltwater in Antarctica - MAT-01 | ecosystem: Environmental > Aquatic > Freshwater > Ice > Liftoff microbial mat | place...
ATACGCCACATTTTTTTACCTGCACAATCACTTCATCATCTCTTTTTACCACTCTCATTTTCTCTCCCTCCTGCTCCCTAAGTTTATCACGCTTGTTGGTGAAGAACACCAACAAGGGCGAAGGTATCTTAAAAATCTTAAACCAATTATTAATAAAAGTAAAAAGATAGAGAGATAAAATAATCCAAAATATATCTTTTGTAATAATTGGCTTTCACCTAAATAATAATGAGTGTAATACAACATTAAGAATATACACGCAAAGAAACTCATACAAAAAAACACTTGAAGCCAACTGATTAACGAAGTGATTTTCTTTCTAAAAAGAAAAATCATTATAGCTACCAAAATAATAAAAGCTATGCCTGAAAATGTTGCAATTAAACTATACATTACTCTTTTTCTTTTACTTGTTTCAAAATCTGTGTAGTATGTTCTGTTGCAACCTTTTCCGCCAATCTACCTGCTAATGTATTTGCTTTATCTTTGTTCATTTTATTATGACTGGTAGGTTGCTGCGCTTTCTTACCATTTGGATTTGTTATTTCGTTATCAATAATATCAAAATCTCCTGTTCTTAAATTTTTTTGTAAAACAGCATTGAAATCTGCATTTGTTGTTCCACCATTAGCAACATCGTAAATAGGAACTGATGTAGGCATTGCTCCTTCATTTGCTCCCTTGTAATAATCAATATATAATTCTACATAATTTGAATGTGAGTAGAAGTCTTGAACTGTATGTATCATTCTACCAAATAAAACAGCATCATCTCCGCCCATAGACCTATTAAAAGAACCTAAATCATCAATTTTATTGCTTATGTCAGAATTTAAACCCTTCCAAGTTGATTGAACTGCTGAGTAATTTTTTCTGCCATCGAAATGATAATCAGATGCTGCTCCTAAAATATCTGCTTCAACACTTACTCCCAACTTAACATCATTCTTAAAGAAGTTTCGCCAACCTGAGCTTAACCCTGAATTTTTAAAAGCATTTTCGGTAATTCTTTTATGAATAGGTATTTTAAATTGCCCGTCTGGGTCTATGTAATAAATTGGATTATTACCCATCGCACAATATGGACTTTCGTGTGGTGCAAGATGTGCTTTCGGGTCAACACTTAACCACCTGCCTATGCGAGGGTCATAAATTCGTAGTCCAAAATCTAAGCTATTTCCTTCACCTTTTAACTCACCATCTTTCTCTTTACCATTAAACCCGTAACGATATTTTTCATTGTTATAGGTGCGCCCTTTCATTTCTAACCCGAATGGGTAATAGTCCGTTGCGCTCACCACCGTGGCCCACACGCTATCGGGCTTCATGCCTATGTTGTCGGTAATTACGCTAAGCACGTTGCCCAAGTGGTTGCTGAGCTCGTAGTTTTTGTAGCCCAGCCTACGCTGGCCTTCTTTGCGACCGCCCGTGTATTGGCCTAGCCGACTGCTGCCGTAGAGGGGCTGCTCGGTTAAGACCTCACCCCCTGCCTGTCCGGCAGGCAGGCCTGCCCCCTCTACCAAAGAGAGCGGAGAGCGAGTGTAAATGGCCATTACGTTGCCAGAGGCATCGCGCAGGTAGTTGGTAGCAATTGCCGTTGTATTTCCATTTTCAGTAAGAGTAGAAACTCTCTTTTCTGTGCGGTTGCCAGCCGCATCGTAGCGGTAGCTTACTGTAACGCTATCGCCCTTGGTTTTTACTTCGCGCACTTTGCCATAGGGTGTCCAACTGATGGATGTTCCTTCGTCTTCGTTAAGGATTAAATTGCCGATGGCATCATAATGATAAGGGCCATCTTCGGCTATGTAGGCATGGAAGGATTTTCCGTTTGCTTTTTTAAATTGTGGGTGCACATAAATATTTTCGGTGGCGCGCAACACAACATCGGCACCATCTGGCACAGAGGCATTGCCTCTGACGGTAATGTTGCGGTACAATTTACTATCGTCCACTATGGGGCCTTCATACAGTTTATCTTCAGCAACGGGCTTAACCCCGCGCAGTTGATTGGTGCCTTTGATGTAGGTGTACGTGAAGTTGTCTTTCAGGGCAGCGAGTTGGTCTCTGCGCTGCAGCGTTAAAATATTTCCGTTGGCATCGTAGGTGTAGTCTTCGTCATACGCTGCGGGTGCTGCACTACGCGCTGCAAGTCCAGTGCTTTCATTGTAGCTGCCCAAGCTTCTGCTACGGGCAATGCGGTTGAGTTGGTCGTAATTATATTGCATGGCTTGCACGCCCGTGTTTCGGTTTTTGTTTATGCGTCCAATCATACCGAGGTCGGTGGCCATCCAGGCAATGTTGCCGTTGAAGAGATCTAGAACCTCACCCCCGGCCCCTGTCCAGAGGAGAGGGGAGGAATTCTCGATGAGGGCAGAGTTGGCAGACGGACCGATTGGTTTATAATCGCCTTGGTAGTAGCCAAGGTTATAGGCATACACATCGCGCGCTACCATAGAGGTGCCGTTGCCATCTTTGCTTGGGTCATTGACTTGTGCACTTGCACCTGTGGGTGAATTTACGCCTTTGAGCCAACCTTGCAGGGTGTAGTAATAATCGAGGCCTTGCACGGTATATTGGCCTAGCACCACACGGGCAAGCGGGCCGTGCAGGTAGTATCGATAGGTAGCGTCTTTGTCCCACAGGAAGCCATCGGAAGAAGATTTTACATTGGTGATGCGGTTATCTGCATCGTATACATACTGGTGGATAAACTGATCGCGCTGGGCATATTCATACATGACAAAGTTCACTTTGCCGCTCACTAAATCATACACATAGTCGGTACGCTTGTTAGCAATGCCGGGCACTTGCTGCACCAATGATTTTACGTTGCCGTGAATATCATAGCTGTAATAGGTAGCGGTAACGTCCGTTCTATTTTTATCCAGTACTTCTACCCATGCCACGCGGTTGCGCAGTTGCTGCTGTGTAAATGTGGGTATTGCAACATTTCCAGTAATACCAGAAGGCAACGAGAAGCCCATGGATATATTGGTTACCAAATTATTTGCGTTGTTGAAATTGCAATCGGCATACAGTGCACCTACAGAAGAAATCGCAGAAGTATAAAACACGATGCCATTTTTGAGAAAAGAAACAGTGCCGCCTTTGCGCTCAATCCGGAAAACATCACTTATTGAATACGTGGTTTTGGGTGCGCCTCCATTATTATTTTCGACCGCATACAAACTGCCGCCTTGTGCTAATACTCCGTAGTTGATGGTGTAGTAAGTATCGTTATCAGTTGTCGATAAACCCATCACAAATTCGGTTGCTGCCGAACCTGACTTGAACTCTAAATAGCCATCTGAATTGGCGGGTATATAATTTACCGAAAAGGCGTGGTCTTCCCAATAAGCACCACCTGTATTGGTTAGGGTATTTCCGTTTACTACTACGTTTAGTGTATTCGTCCATTGTGGCACAATAGGCGTTGGCCCAGCGAAATCGTAATGGGTACGCGTAATGTCTGTAAGAAGGTAGGTATTAGGACTTGGGGCTTGCAGGTTTTGGGGCTTAGGGAAATCACTATTCTCTAATTGAGTTGTAAGTGTTAGCACAGGATCGGTGGTGGCCATCTCCCCTACTTCGGTTACGCGGCCTTGCTCGTCATATTTATTGTACGAATAGTTTTTGTCAATCAACTGGCGGGCATTCTGCGAAAGCTTGAGCTGGCTTTTCTCGTTATACCAAAAGCGCGACTCGCCCGCATCGGGTGTGATTTGGTAAAGCAATTGATTGAGCGAGCTGTATTGATAGCGGGTGATGAGTTTATGTGCCGGGTCTGGCGTAGCGGGAAAAGCATTTACTTGACCCATGGTAAGCGGCTTTACGCCTTCTGGCGGTACAGTTTGAGCGAGATTGCCAGCTTGATCGTAGTAGTAAAGAGTGTAGTGGTATTCTTTGGGGGTGAAGGTATATTTTAGGTTTTCTTTTGCGCCCTCCAAACATTGTGCGAGATAGGTATTGCTGAAGGTGGAGACTTCTGTTTCGAGGAGTTTGTCAACGGCCAATTGAGCGAGAATACCTTTTATTTTTACTTCATTCTCCATGCAAGCAGCCTTGTATAGGGCTATGTAATCTAGAACAGGAGGAGCTTGGTACTCGATGCAAAAAGTTCGGGTGCTATCGTACTGCTCTTTTATAATCACATCCTTAATATCAATAGACTGTGTGGCACCTGTATTATAAATTTTGCCATCAAAAACTTTAATATCATCCACCAGCAATGAACCTGTGTTAAGCAAGGCCTCACTATCTTTCATAGTGGTAGAAATACTGAAGAAATCTGGCAATGGCACGGCACCTACTCCCGGTCTCCTTGCAATTGTTAAGTATAACTGTGTCCAACTGAAACCAATTGTATTACAGAATGGAACCAAGTTCTGTTCCACTATTTCCCAATCGGGGTGTGGGGTGGTTATATAAAGCAAGGCATTTGGATTTGACGAAATGCTACTAGCCGGTGTTCTAACCCACGCCTCAATGTAAAATTTAGAGGCTTGCATTCTACCAGCAATGGCATTGAACCTGAGCAGCATACCACCTTTCGCTTGCGGTCCAGCCGTGTTGACTATTGACAAGGATGGCGCGCTGGTTCTGTAACTTGCACTCTGGATTGTACCCGAAGTATTCGTTCCAGAAAACATTTCAGGAATAGAGCCATCATTGCCATTACTAAAAGTACCATTGGTACCCCATGTTGTAAGGTTATTTCCATCACCGTCTAAACGGTTGCCCGTGTTTGGAATAGTGGTGAACACAAAATTTGTACTGTTTTCCGTTGCGGTGAAAATGATTTCATCTGTCGCCCATTGCTGCGGTGACGAAGCAAGTGGCACACTCTCCTTCATCCATACATTATTAGTAGTTACTCCATTTACCAATACTGGACTAGGTCGCACCGCACCTGGGTCTGGGCAAGGATTAAAAATTACATTAGGAAGGATGTTGGAGTCCTGGCTATTCGAGTTGAAACTTGGTGATTGTGCGGGGCATGGTTGTATAACGGGTAGTATCGACTCGCCTAATTTAAAGATGCTTCCATCAGCTCGTCTGTAACCATCATTATTAAAGAATTCGCAATACACTTTGTCGTTTTGAGTAAGGGCTCGGTAAGTAACCGAAAACTTGTATTTTTTGCCCGGCACCAAGCCACCTGGCAGGGTAATAGAGCCGCCTACTGCTTTAGAATCTATGTTGCAGCGTTGCCCCGATAGCTGGATTACACCCGGCTCTACGACTTGTGGTGCCCCTGATTGAGCCGACCATCCATCATAGCATCCATTATTTGTAATAAAAGGCGTGCATGTTGGGGTTGGATTTACCCCTGGGTTGACCACCAGGTTAGGCAACTGAGCAGGTATAGGAAAATTGATTGTTTTGTAAGTCTGGCAAACCAGTGGGTCATCCACTGCAGCACTGCTCAGCGCAGATTCGCATCCACTATATTTTTTAAGAATAGTGTCGATTGCCCTTAAACTAATATTGATAATTTGATTATTACCGTCAATCGCTAAGTCATTTTTTAAAATGAGCCCATAAAAATTATTCGCACTGTTGGTAAGGTAGATCCGCAAATTAGTTTTTATATCAGAAGCATCTTGAGGTGAAAAATTTAATGGTACGGTAGGATTGCAACTGATTGTGAGGAGGTAATAAATCATATTTATTTGCTCGTCAGTTACAGCTTTGAGTTTTATTCCGTCTGCCCAATTATTAACACCGTCTTCTGTCAAGGGTAACTTATCGGTTCTCTCCAGTTCTTCCTTAGCTCTTGCGCAGTCAGTAGAATAAGCTGGCATGTTTAATTTTGTCTTCCTCTTGGCTTCGAGGTAAAAACCTCGGAACAGCGACCAGCGTTGATTATCCAATTGAGCCACATAGTCGGGTGGGTTCTGTTTCATCAGCTCATAGTACAAAACATGGTAACCAATTGACGTTGAATTGGTCGGATTCCCCTGATCATCGATGTAATAAAATGGATTCAATGGGTTAAGCACCTCTTGAATGGGGCGAGGAGTTCTTAAATTCGCGTTGATATCACCAATAACTATATTGTCCAACCGATTAACCATATTGCTTTTATAGCCATATCCACTCAAGCCTTTTTCTTTAAAGAAAGGGTCTAGATCTACAGCAGCTTGGTAGCCTTTCTGTACAGCTGCTGTCCAATTAGCAGGTCGTGACAATTGTTTCTCAAAAACATCACTGGCCATGTCCTGAACACATAGTAAATACCTGCAAAAATCAACGTCACTCTTTATTTCCGCTTCAGTAGGGTAATAATTAGAAACATTGGGGTTGTTTTCTATGAGTTTTTCAATGATACTATTCTTAATATTCTCGCAGTCCAGGCTTGCTACTTTGTTTATTGCGTCAGAAATATCTTTTTCAGTATCTGTACAATCATTAGTTTGACACACTGCACACTGCGAAGCATCTGGCACGTAGCTATCTCGCAGCTGTTGAATTTTCGCTTGCACGCTTGCCTTTCCAATCACAAGACTCTTTATCTCCTCAAACGAAAGCTGGCTCGATACCAATGTTTTGGTAATGGTATAATCTCCTATCTCAGGTAAATTTAAATCTATTTGAACAGTAGAATTTTGCGGAGCACACAACAAGCCACTCAGACCCTTTCTTACATAGCTGAATTGATCAGCCGATTCGTTTCCTACAATAGCGCCTAGGTTCATTAACTTACCTTCTGGATTAGTAACCGTGATGGATAAATCCAATTTACAATTGGGGCATCCTAATTCACCAAAAGAGGGATTGGAAACGATGATATCATAGCTTATTTGATACGATGTATTAGGCGAGGTATTCAATATCTTGTGCGTAGTAGTGCTAACACCTTCTTTTCGCTGATTGACGGAAGTTATATCTACGTTTACAGCAGAAGTGCTCAGGGCACTGAAGCTCGGAAGTGGTGTTAGGTTTTCTGGTTTTTCTCCTGCTAGCGCAGTTGCAATTACCCGATCGCTTTGATCATGATAAGATACGCTTACTTGCCCATTGGCATCCACTACCAAATTCTTTTTGTAGTGGCTTGCATTGCCCACGTTGCGGCCAAACAATCTAATTAATTCGGCAGGCGCTGCGCTGCCATAGTAGTAGCGCGTTGCGTGGTCTCCATCCATTCTAAAATCCTTGCCTACACCGGATTGCCGTTTCACACGACCCGTGCCATCATTCAAATATTCGGTTTGACTATAAACGAAGCCCTCTCCGTTTGGTATGAGCATTCGATGCACCGCGACCGTGGGTCGCACATTCGCTGAAGAATAGTAACGACCTGCGCCATCGGCAGTAGATAACGTGCTGTTGATTGCGAGTTGGTTATCATAATGATATTTTTTTCTGGCGTCCGAGGTATTGGCAACTACCAAGCCATCGCTTGCCTGAAAGTTATTTAGCCCTGGCTTGAAGGTCAACGAAGAATTATAATTGGTCTCGCTCGGTGCGGCTAATATTTCTACTGATTTTCTTCCTTCAAAATCATAGAGCGTTTCACCACTGAGTGTGATGCTGTCAGTGCTTAGGTTCGTTTGGCTTTGGCGAGTGCGCAGGGTGCCGTCAAAATAATGAACTACTTTTTTGTATTTGCCCTCTTCGGCAAATACGGTTTGAACTTGCCAGTTTTTTTGTGGCTCTGGATTGTTGATTATTAAAGGTGAGCAGTTGCTATTAAACCAATTGCCAAGTATCCGATGATCGGGGTACCGTGGGTTGTAACCAACAGCACGTGCCCGGTACCAGACTTTACCCTTTTGGTAATACAACAGATTTGTGTAGTTAATCGTGGCTATGGTAACACGAACTGGCTCCTTGAACTTAAATGGATCGCCCGTGGTATAGTTCTCATGATCTGCAATAAAGACCCACTCAACATCGTAATCAATGGCTGCTTTGCCTGAATACGACCATCCCAAATTTGTGGCTGAGCCGGTATAGTTGCAACTGAGATCAAGTGTGGCCGAGGGTACAAATACATCATCAAAATCTTTGTATAGGAGAACACGCAATGAAACATTTGATTGCGGCACTTGCCCCACTAGCAACTTTTGGTCGATCCTAAAACGGTAAGTGCTATCGCATGAAATTAGTTTATCGTAAAATGCGGTGGAAATAAATGTTTGATTCTTGGTATTTACTTGTAGGGGACTGCTCCAAATGGTATTTGAACCTTGAAGTAAAGTGATGGTGAGCTGGCCTAACCAATCTTGAGTAGTTTGCTTGTCAGCTAAATCGTAGTACAACTGAAAGCCCACATAGTAATTCCCAACCAAACAAGGCGGTGCCGGTAATACGTTCTTACTATCGTCTTTATTCAATTCACTTAATTGGTATTGTGGAGCAGGAACAGAAGTTGGGATGAGCCCTTCACGTGTTATCTTCACCTGTTGTGGAATGACAACCGCAGTGGTCGAGTCTATTTTCACCAAATCATTAATGCTAGGGGCATAGCTAACGTTGATGGGAGTTGACTGGAGCGTTAGATCAGGAACACTACTATTGGTCATCGTCCAGCGATACACCCCAGCATCTGATTCGCTAGCGGTTGCCTTCTTAAACGTTTTTTGTGTGGCATCTTGATTTTGGGTATTGATGTTTTGCCAGTTAGTGCTGGCATCTTGTTTCTCCCATATAACGGTTGTATTCGCATCTGTAGGTCGCGGGGTAATCAACAATGAGCTATTGGAATAATTGATGCTTGTTACATCATTGATCAGTTTTTGAGGAGTGAAGGTGAATGATTGAAGGCCTTGGTTTAGGTTGGGGATGATAGATGAAAAATCCAATAGGTTGGTCTCAACTGACAGGGCTAGGTTTGCTTTGTTGGTATTTCCTGCAAGGATGGGAAAAAAAGAGAAGTTATTGCCCGCAATAGATAACGTGGTTAATTTGTTCCAACCCGAAAAATAGTTGGCGGGTATAGGGCCAGACAATTGGTTTCCGCCCACGCGGAACGTCTGTAGAATAGAAGCATCGGCAAAGGCTATTGGAAGGTTCCCCGTCAACTGATTACTTTCCAAATTCAAAACAACCAGTCCTGTTAGGCTGCCTATCCCAGAGGGAATTCCACCTGTAAGTTGGTTGTTATCGAGTCGCAGATGTTGAAGGCTGGTCAAGTTCGCAATACCTGCCGGTATTGACCCTACAAGTAAATTACTTTGAAGTGTAAGCCGAAGTAACCTGTTGCCACCAATATTTCCAATTTGAGTGGGAATCCCCCCAGTTAGTTGATTGTTATTGAGATGAAGTCCTTCCAGACGTTGGAAGTCACCTATCTGGGAAGAGATAGTTCCCGTGAGTTGATTAAATTGGAGGTCTAGTAAGCGCAAATTTAGACTATAAACAGAAGAAGGAATTGTACCCGAAAGTTGATTATAGCCCAAGTTTACGAGATACAATCCGCGGGCATCGCCAATGTTGGTGGGAATAGTACCGGTAAGTTTATTGTAGGAAATAGCAAAAACAGTAAGCGAGGAGGATGCCCTAAAAAAATCAGGGGATATTGTTCCCGTCAAATTACACTCAGAAAGATAGACACTTTTTAACTTGTCTATTGTTGTCATCGAGGCTGGTATGGTTCCAGCTAATCCAAGGTTTTTGCACAACGCAAAATAATCCAATTGCCTTAGCGCACCAATGCTTTCTGGTATTTGGCCCACCAAGTTATTGGGGCACAGAGAAATTCCCGTTATGTCTCCATTGGCTACGGTCACCCCAAACCATGTTCCCATTTGCGCAGCCGTTGCTGATGCAGGCCATGTTGTAGGCCAATTGGTTTTGTTGGTCCAATTGGCACCGTTGGTGTTGTTAAACAAATCTTTGAGGGCGTTGAACTCTACTATGTCGGGCACTACGCCTATCTCAGCCGTGGTGGCATTCGCCTCTGCCGCATAAACAGAAATGCCTGCTCCTGCATTGTTGATGGAACGTATGCGATAGAAATAGTTGGTGCCGGGTGAGCCTGTAACATCGGAGTAAGAAGTGGTATTCGCTGAAGTGGTTGCCAATAGTGAAAAACCGGTCGTAATAGTCAATGATCTTTCAATTTGAAAACCTGTTTCATTAGTAGAACCGTCTGCCCAGACCAAGTTAATTTGGGTTGTAGAAATGGCCGCAGCTGTCAGCGCTGTCGGTGCAACCAAGTTTGTAACTGCATTGACTTCTGTAGTAAAAGCCGAACTCCCAATAGCGTTGGTAGAACGAATTCGGTAGAAATACCGAGTGCCAGCTATAAGGCCGGTGTTGTTGCTCAGCGAGGTAATGTTAGCTGCCGTTGTAGTTACCAATGCAAAGCCTGTTCCAGCAGTCAGCGAACGTTCGATCCTAAAACCAGTTTCGTTGTTTGAAGCATCCACCCACGCGAGGTTCACTTGAGTGGTCGAGGCTGTAGTGGCAACGAGATTATTCGGTATTGACGGAATTGCAGTGGATATACTTCTCTCAGGTGTATAGACTGAGTTGCCAAGCGCATTGGTTGCGCTGATCCGATAAAAGTAAGTAGTATTGGCAATGAGCCCGGTATTGGAAAATGAAACTGCGTTTGCCGCAGTGGTCGTTAACAGCGAAAAGCCACTGCCTGAAGTTGTAGAGCGTTCTATTTGAAAACCCGTCTCATTGTTGGAAGCGTCCGTCCACGATAGATTGATTTGCGTAGTTGAAGCGGCTGTAGCTCTTAGCCCGGTAGGTGTCAAGGGAAGAGAGGTAGAGGAAGTTACTTGAGAAGTGTATCCTGACCTGAGAGAACCATTCACTGCCCTGATCCGGTAAAAATAGACCGTGTTGGCGACAAGCCCCGCGCTTGAAAATGAGGTTTCATTTGCAGCAGTGGTTGCGATCAATACAAAGCCAGCACCGGATGTGTTAGAGCGCTCTATTTGAAAGCCCGTCTCGCTGGTAGAAGCGTCTGTCCATGTTAAGTTAATCTGCGTAATAGACGCTACGGTAGCGACAAGGACTGTGGGCGCGGCAGGTGTTGATGTAGACACAACGGACTCTGCGGTATAAGCAGAATTGCCAACGGCATTGATGGCACGCATCCGATAATAATAAGTAGTATTCGCAGTAAGAGCAGAATTTGAAAATGAAACTGCATTGGCGGCTGTTGTGCTAACGAGTAAAAAGCCTGAGCCTGATGTAGTCGATCGTTCTATTTGAAAACCGGTTTCATTGTTGGAAGCATCCGTCCACGTTAAATTAACTCGTGTGGAAGATGATGCAGTAGTTGTTACTGAAACCGGTACTAAGGGAATAGATGTGCTGGCACTCACTTCGGCAGAGTACAACGAATTGCCCGCGCCATTCACTGCGCGGATGCGATAGTAATAGGTAGTGTTAGCCACTAATGCTGTATTGTTAAAAGAGGTATTATTTACTCCTAGGGTTGCTATTTGAACAAACCCTGTCCCCGCTGTGGTAGAACTTTCCAGTTGAAATCCGGTCTCATTTGAAGCTGCATCTACCCATGTCAAATTAATTTGGGTAGCAGATGCGGCTATCGCCACAAGGTTGGTGGGCGCAGCGGGTGCGGAGGTTGTGGTAGTAACTTGTGCTGTAAATGAAGAATTGATGGACCCATTGAATGCACGGATGCGGTAGTAGTACGTAGTGTTTGAAGACAGCCCAGTATTAGAAAACGATGTGACGTTTGCTGCCACGTTGGTCACTAATGTAAAGCCCGTACCCGAAGTAGTGGAACGCTCTATTCTAAAGCCCGTTTCGGTTGTGCTAGCATCAGTCCAACTCAAATTGATTTGTGAGGTAGAGGCAACACTCGCCAAAAGACCCGTTGGTGTCTGAGGTCTAGAAGTGGAAACGGAAACCTCTGCCGTATACGCTGAGCCGCCCGATCCATTGATTGACCTGATGCGGTAAAAATATTGTGTGCTAGCTGTGAAACCTGTGTTAGAGAATGACGTGGCATTAGCAACTCTCGTATTGACGAGCAAAAAGCCTGTACCAGAAGTGGTCGACCTTTCAACTTGAAACCCCGTTTCGTTAGTGGAAGCATCAGTCCAAGTCAGATTGACCTGCGTGGTGGAGATGGCCGTTGCCGTTAATCCACTTGGAGCAGCTGGTGTTTGAGCATAGGTAGCGACACTAGCAGAGAGCATGATCCATAGTCCCAACCATTGGCTAACTTTTTTCTTTGAAATACTTAGAAACGAACTCATAGATCACTCGCGTCAGTTGTTGTCGATTACTTTGGTACTCTCCTTTGCATTGATCACTCTATATCCCAAATAGGACTGGCCAGCCCTCGGCTTGCCATCTAGCCAAGCGATGTACTTTGCCTCGTCAAATGTATCTGCCGCAAATTGTGGCTCCTTATCGAACACCTTAAAATCGATGGTAACCCGTTGGTTAGCGCGATAGTGATATTCAATTTTTTGAAGCAATTTGGTTTGTACTAAAAAGTACATATCTGTTTGCTTCACCATTCCTTTGGCATGTATAATTTTATAATATTCCAATTCATTTGTTGTACCCATATAAGATGATTTACCGTAGGCCGTCAGCAAACTATCGATATTTACTTTAAAAGGATCTTGCAAACCAGTAGCCGCTGAGGAATCAGGCTTGTTGAAGAATATCTGTTTAGTAGTATGATCTGTCATAATCAAATACGTTGCATTCAATAACATATCGCGGTTACCTAGTTCATACAAGAAATTTTTATGGTCTTTTTTAATTTCAACTTTCTGAATGTAAAATGGTTTTGATGATGATTCTTTTTCAAATGCTTGAATAGACATCATTATGTGGATCCGTTCAGCATTGCCGTAGGCAGATTTCATTTTTAACAAAGCGTCTTTAAAATCTTGCGCCTTTGAATTGTACGAGCCTGAAAATAGGCTCGCCATCAGAGCCAGCTTAATTGCTACATTGAAATATGGTGTTCTCTTTATCATTCTTTATCACCCAATAGCCTCTAAAAAAAAATTTCGCATCAACCTCACCCCTTGGCCCCTCTCCAAAGGAAAGGGGGAGACGGTACTTGCTGATTATTTATTTTTATTTTATGTTTCATTTATGAACATCGTCAATATTATCTCTCCACTTGATAGCTCACGTTTTCGGTGATGGTCTTCACCCCTTTCTCGGTTTCCTTCTTGGTCAGGTATAAGTTTCCTTCTGCATCGTAGTAAAAAAAGGAAGCGTAATTCTCTTCGTCTAATATCGCGCGGAGACGGTAGTCATTGAGGTCGTATACATAGGCCTTCATGTTGCCTTTCTCTGGCTGTAGCCGCAGATCATCGTACCAGGCACTGCCAGTACTGCCGGCACGGAACTTCAGCTCAATAATCGGGTTTTTGATCGGGCTATTAAAACTTCCTTTCACCTGCTGCCAACCTTCTATAATGGTACCCACAGGTTGAAAGGAAACCGTTGAAGCTATCTGTCCTTGCTTGTTTTTAAAGGTCAATTCGATACCAAGATTGTCGGCCAGCTTGGGTGTGGGCACACTTGGGTTATTGACTGAAACCCATGTGTTAATCCAATACGATTTGCCTTCCTCCAACTGCAACATCTCTTGCCGGAAGATTTTATCAGCAGTTATTTTTAGGCTGCTCTTACCGCTGTGCGCTACCGTGTTGTCAAGATCTGCGGCTAGCGAGGGCGAGGCCGTCCGCTTCACGGTTATCTTGCCCGACCAGATGCTTTCGAAAGGTGCGCGACCCAATACAATGATCGATTTTTTGGGATTGGTCGGATGGGCCTGCTTGCACAACACGTTCACATCTTGGAGATAGTTATGCGACTTTCCAAAACTGGTTAAGAAAAAGAACTTGAAATTGTACCGCTCTGCGCTCACGTCTACTTTGTTCACTAGGTCCAATTCCTCAAGGCTAGCATCCACTACCGCTAAATGCCCAATGGCGATTGGCACTTTGTAAGTGAGTGTTGCTGGCTGCGCTACATTGCTCAACATCCAGTTGCCACTGGGCTTGCCCAGCGAAACCGTTCCGTTCGGCTCTTTGTCCAACGACTCAAAACTGGTAAAGGCCATCTCGGCATTGCGCATGTTCACCCCATTGGCCGAGGGCAGGTGGCCGCCATAATCATAAAGCGCTGCCGAGTAAACGCCCAGCACATCTTGGTTCTCCAACTCATAACTATATGGGCTGTACTGGGTCATGGTGTTGGCGTTGATCCAGTCTGGTACCACGTTGTAGGTGGCCGTGCCCCAGTCAAATTGGTTGAGTGTGTACGTACCGTCTTTGGCTACGTTCGTGGCTACCGAAAGTTGGCGCGGCACATCGTAGGCATAGGTGGCATTATTGCGCCATACGCCCTGCGAGCCACTGAGGTAGCTGCCTTTTGTAGCAAGGCCTGCGTCATCGTGCGGCAACGGCCACACATCAGAGAAAGTGGCTGCAGAGGCTGTAATAACTTGCCTCTTCTCATCGGTCTCGGCTTCAATTAGCAGGTTTTCGATGGTGGCCGGAGTTGGTATAAAGGAGATTTGCTTGCTTACAGTAATTTCTGCTGGGCAGCCATTATAACACTGATATAATTGTCTTAATACAACATTATAACTGCCTGAAATTGCATATACGTGAATGGGGTTCTTATCAGTGGATATAGCACCATCACCAAAATCCCACCGATATGAAACTGATTGACATGTGCTGCCACTGGAAGTATCAGTAGACAAAAACTTGGTTGCACAGATATAATTATTAAAAGTAAAGTCGGCAGTCGTTGTGGGGGATGCACTCAAGATAATTGTCTTATTAGTGGTCGTTGATGCTCCTGTTGGGCAGGCATTGGCACATTGATACATTAGGGTAAGGGAAACATTATAAGTACCTGCACTTGCATAAAGATGTGCAGGATTGCTATCAACTGAAGTCGTACCATCTCCAAAATTCCATAGATAAGATACCGTACTACAGGCAGCACTTTTATGCGTTATTGAAGATGCAAAATTCGTCTCGCATGCATAATTTAGGAACGTAAAATCAACCTGAGGTGCTTCTGGCGCTGCAATAATAGTTGGTTTCGTAATAATAACCTGTCCATTGCAATTACTGCCGCTACAGAGATAGTCCACAGTTAGGGATGTGCTATAGGTGCCTGAACTGGCATAGGTATGTAACGTTTGCGTATCTAATGGTTCTGTATCTATATAGGTAGTGCCATCCCCAAAATCCCAGCGATAGGTTTTTGTACAAGACGGATCGGTCAGATAAAATACAGGGCGAAAAGTAGTTGTACAAGAGTTATTCACTCGCTCAAAACTTGCAATAGGTGGCTGCTCGGGTGCAATAATTTTTTTTGTATAGGTAATAAATTTTTGACAGCCACTACAGGAATACGTTAGCTTGAGCGAAGCGTAATAAGAACCCGCCCTGCTATAAGAGTGAGACGGAGATTGCAGCGTGGATTTTGGTGAGCCATCACCGAAATCCCACTCGTATGCTACATTACTACAATTCTTATCTGGGTGAATGGGTATAGCCGTAAAAGTAGTTCCGCAGGTGGAGATTTGAGATGTGAAATCAAGTTTTGATGACAGCACACTGGTCACCGTAACCTCGCGGGTTACTGTAGTTTCGGTAACTATCAAAGAACCATTACACTTTGACTTATATTTGAGTGTAACAGTGTACCTACCTGGGATTGCGTATGCATGGAAAGGGTTGCTTTGTATGGAAGTTTGTCCATCACCAAAATTCCATTCATAACTAATGGGTTGGCAATTTTTGTTATCGAAATTTGCAAACAGCCTGAACTCCGTTCCGCATCCGTAATCATTGGAGGTCCAAATATTGGAGGTAAGCGGCCCACCACTACTCGCACAAGTTGAGCAGTTGGCGAGATAGATATCGTAGTAATATAAGGTCGATACAGCGTCATAACATGTAATACATAAAATGTTATTGATTCTTCGATTTTGATCTACTCGAACTTTGATATAGCCTGTTTTAAAAGACGCCCATGTTACATCAACAACAGCAGGCTGACTATTATAAGGTTCATAAGATGGTGATGAATATAATTGATTATACCTATATCCATTTAACGTTGCAATTGTATTATCTCCACCAACAATATAAGGTTCAATAATAGTGCCCCTGCCGCAACATTCACTTGATTGATCTGTGATCCTTGAATAATCTATATAGCGTGAAGGCGGTGTCGATGTTGCCCCAGCGCAAACAACGATAAACGAAAATACGCTTGAATTATTTGATGCATTTCCTGTCGAATTAACAGCTCTTACACGGTACTGATACGTGCCCGCGGCCAAGTTACCGATCGAAATAGAGGTTAATGCGCCATCGACTTCAGCATTATTGATGCCATTGACAAACGTGGCGAAATTGTCGGTTGAAAGATCCAATCGATAGCTAGTGGCGCCTGATGATTGCCAATTAGCGTTGAAACAAGAACCCGATACAAGCGTGGCCGGTAAAATTACTGGTATGGGAGGTGGGGGGATATTAATCGAAACACTCAAAGAAGCGGAATTCGTATTAAAACTCCCATAACCACAGCCGGGAGAACTTACGGTTACAGAAGAAAACGAAACAGATGCAGACCCAGTATAAGGCCAATAAATGGTTGCTGCATCTTTACTCGTGCTCGTTGGAGAAATTGGAATGTTATTTAAAAGAACTCTCCAACTCCAATTTACTAAAGCAGGTGCACAACCGCCAGGCCATTGAACAGAATAAGTAACACTGGTGCCTGGTGAAGGATTGCTGATTGATGGTTGTAAATTAATTTGGCCATTTACTTCACACAGACCGAAACCAAAAAATAAGAAAATTGAAGTTATAATTTTGTTAGACTTCATAAATTCAATTTTTAGTAATAAATGTTTCTTTGAACCACAAATCACTAGTTGTATTTAGAAGCACGGCTACAGGGGTGATGAATTGGTAGGTAAATCGGTTTACTTTTCCGTTCACATTGATTATCAAACTGAAGGTTGACTCTTCTACTGTCCAAGTGGCACTTTGCGATGGTGTACTATTATCATTTAAAGAAATGCTCACTACTGTATTATTCCCATTAAAAGTAACTCTCTGATTTTTTAGTCTCTCTACTATCGTGTTGCGTTCTTCTTCGGTCAGGCTGTCATATTTTGCTTTCTTTTGTGCGTCCATGCGATTAATGGATTCCAATACATCAATTTTCCATGTACCAATAAAAGTATTGGATGTTTGGCCAATAGTGGAAAGAGGTATCAGCATAAAAAGAAAAACTACCCAGTGGGATCGGATTTTCCAGCTTACAAATTTAACTTTTTGATTCATCTTGTACATGACTACTTAGGTATCTGAATCGTTTTCGAAAACTTTACTGCCGCTCCTTTTAAGGAAGGATCTTCCAGCGCAGTTACACTTCCTGCCGATACACTCAACTGGTTGCGGTAGCCAGAGCGCACAATCAATGCTTTGTAGCTGCTAGCGGTCAAAGCTTGCTCTACATGCCAGCGCTTGCTGCCACTTTCTTCACCTGCATATACTACACGGGCGAGCGGGGTCACCAAGGTGCTTCCCGTGCTGCTATACAGTAGTACTTCATCACCAGGGTAAAGAGAGCCCTCTGGCAATGTCTCTTTTACTGTAAATTGGTATTGATTGGTTTGGTTAGTTACGGCCTGCACGTTGGTGGCAGTAAACGTAAGCCCGGTGTTTTGGTAAGCTGCGCCCATGCCTTGGTATTTTGAGTAGGCCAATATGTTGTAATTGAAAATAGGTGCATCAAAATTGTTGTTTACCGAGGTGAGTACTACGGCACCGGTAAGTTTATCCCACTTTAAGTTATTGGTTTTTATGAGCGAACCACCATCATACGCTTCCACGCTTTCTAAAATACCAGATTTGTAAATAACCTTATTGGTAACGGCTGTGCGCAATTGGCTTTCGCTTTGCCCTATACTGGGCCACTGCACATAGGCAGGTATGGTGAAGAATAGAAAGAAGAGAACATCCACATTTACCCGAACACCTCCTGTGTAAGAGTTATCTTCAAACTTGCGCATATCCATAAAAAACTCTGCCTCTTGCCCTAGTGTAAATTTTTCTGTGGCACCATCAGCGAGTTGGGCGGGGGTGGCTATGCTAAGAGTACCATCGCTATTATCTACAAACTTGTTGGCTACTGAAAGCGCTTGTTCTTGCTGGTAGTAGAGTGCGTCATTCGCGTAATTATACCTTACCCATGAGCTGGGATCTGGCTCAAACTCACCCGAGCGCGTTTGCCTGTAATTGCTTATCTTTTTAGGTTTGCCGTGCATATCATTAGTAACAATACTGTATCCCTGGCTGGCGGTAAGTTTAGAGATACTGATTGATCCGATAAACGGCACGATTACCGAAAGCTGGTAGGGTTGATTTTCTTTTTCTGTTTCACCGGTAATTACTGGAAAATCTTTAGCGGTATAAAATTCATGCACCGTTTTGCCAGAAGTGCCAAAGCTCGCACCACCACCACTGGGGAAAATACTTTTCCCATCGCTCAATGTAACGTTATTGATTGCTTTACTTGCTAGGCTGCCAGATGCAAGACTGCTTACCGTTACATTACTATAACCAACATGTGCCCCTGGGTAGTACGATTCATTGATGGGGTATTCAAAAAACAAATTGTTATCGGCACGAAGAGGGACGCTTCCGGTATATTTTTTTGCATAGCGTAACGGATTTTCGTCTCCGCCCACAAAAGGCTCGTAGCAAGCTACGCCACTACTAATGCTAGTTCCATTTTCTAGCGTAGTGTAGTCATACACCTGTCCGTAAATGCCTTCTTCATCGTGCTGCCAATTGTCTTTCATCGTTATCTGTTTCACTCGCAGCCCACCCCCATATTTTTTCTTATCAGGTGACTTTAACCGCACCCAGGCTTTACCAACTTTTACTTCGCGACCCCATGCATTATCGCTACAGAATCTGTAGAAACCACTGAACATTCTTTTTACTTGATCAAGAATGCTGCCTACACTCATGATTTGCCTAATTTTCGCGTCTGGGTCGTTGGTAGGCGATAGAGCATCGCTAGAATTTGCTAACTCGGGCTGGTTGGTGCGTAGGTGCTGCCACGCACGCATGGCAAATGGGTTACGTAAACCTTGCCCAGATTCTTTTACTACATAAAAACTTCCATACGCAAACTGGCCGCTCGCATCCTCTTCTAGTTTCATTTCTGCGGTGGTATCTATATCTGCGTAACCGGAGATATATTCATCTACTTCTTCGGATGGTTTCCTCAAGGAAATTAAATATTTGAAATACAATTGTCCACTCGTGGCATCTAGGTATTTCAGCACTTCTTTGCGCTGCCATGTTCCATCAAGGGTCATGGTATTTTTAAGTATGGGTTTCTCCAGCTTAAACCTTACCATGGGGCTGGCATCGCTTAAGTTGAAAACAGGAGAGCCTGCGGCACTTATAGAAGTAACATTGGGATCTACGACTTCTACCATTTGCATCGCTTGTTTGTGCTGCACAAAAGCATAGTCGTCTGATTCGTAATCCACTTTCACACTTCCCCCCGAAGGAAGTTGTATTTCTGTAAGGCTCCAGGCGGCTGCATAACTATCAATGTCTATTTTATTTGTCGGGTTTTGGGCTACATATGGGAATACGTTATTCATTACCCCACCTATTGAAATGTTATTTGGTTTATAATTGCCCCACCGATCATAAGAGAGCATTTTGTAGTCTGGATTTGAAGGGTGATAGCCAAATACATACGGATTTAATCTACCACGGGTGCTTCCTCCATACTCAAACCATAATTTCTTCAGCGTCAGTTTTCCTGCAGTGCTTGCCGCAGAACTATTATAAGTATTTTTGCACTGCGAATAATCGTAATCAAATCTTACCATTTTAATTGGAAAAGCTCCATTGCTGAACCGTGTATATAGATTTATTTTGTCCAGCCTATAGCTATATTCTCCTAAAATTGGTTCGCTACCGTTTGGTATTTGAAGTTTCGTTAAAGCACCTCTACTATCATCTCGTTTACTCATTTCAAAGGTGGCGATATGTGATTTTGTTTCTGCTTTAGCCAAGTACCAAACTTCTTTTGTTCCGTAGGTGAATGAACCTTTATCATCTCTGGGATCACTTTTCCATCCCTCCTGTAAATGAGCCTGCGAAAAAGGATCTCGCCATTGATAAGGATTGTTCTTATCTGATGTCTGCTTATAGGTAAACTTTACCCAATAGCCTAAATCATCTTCTGTAACCCCATTGCCAGTAACGTCTACATAATCTGGTCCTAGTATAGAAGTCAACAAATATGAATGAGCATAGGCGGGTGTTTTCACTCGCCTCAGGTATTTCTCAACTGAAGTTGAATGGTCATACTTTGGTTCGTCATTTGCTAAAGAAGCAGTACTCGATTTTTCGATTTGAACCCGATCGATATCCGTTGATTTTTTATCTACCGAGAATGTAAATTCTTCTTGCGAAAAATTATAGGCTGGTATCCCATAATTATAGCGAAGTCCTTCTGCTGTTAAGGCTGTATAGCCAGCAGTATGGTGGCTCGGTAAAACACTACGGGTGAAAGGCTTTTTTATTCCAGAGGCCTCTAAGTAGTCAATTCGAAACTGCGGCAATACTTCTTGAGTACCATTTAGTAATTGCTGATTCGTATAAGGCTGAATAGATTGGTTTCTTGATTTTCGCGGTTGGTCTTTAGAAACTATAGGAAGGTCTTTAATCCATGGCTCTTTGTTATTATATTGAAGTTTGTTCGTTGCCTCTGCCGAATTACCGCTACCCTCTAATTTTACTCGAACAGCTCGCTCTCCACCAATGTCATTTAATGAATTAATACTTTGGGTGGAGGGTTCTCCATGAGATTTAAAATACCATGGTTCGTATGCCTTACCTACTTCCGCTTCCGTAAATGCTGCTTGGGCAGTCATTTGATTATTCCAAATTCCACTTGCAGATTTGGCGTAATTTAATGACAAGTTAACCCCTACATGAATCAACGCGGGACCAAAATCGATACCACCAGAACGCCCTGATGATTCAGAGGTAATTTCCTGATCTTTTGCCACTCCAATATCATTCCTTATCGGGCGGTACATTCCAGAAATACCTTGCCCTGAAACTGAGTAGATATCGTATGTAAATGTCGGACTCCCTAAATTGGGCGAAATAGCTGATACGATTCCATCCTTTTCACGGTTAATATCTAACAAGGCATCAGGCTTTGTTAAGCCATTTTGGTAATTAAGATATCCGAATGCCGGACTCGTGATCATCCGCTTATTTGTTGCCAAGCGCTGTTCATTGTAAAACCCACTAATATAAGCCGATCCGAAAATTCCCGAGAAAGCTGCGCCTACTTTGAGAGTAGCCGAGAGACTAGAATTAATCATAGGGGTCGTAATTTGAGGAGTATAGCTAGGATGGGCAAAACTAAGAGTTGCACCCGCTGATTTGGAAAAGCTATTGTATTTCGTGTCCGTTTTATCTTTTTGGGTTTTTGCTGACGATCTTGAATTGATATTTGAATCAAAAGATAGGTTCGTCAATCCTTCCTTAGAATTATATCCAATACCCAGACCCAAGTTTACATTTTTGTTCCCTAGGCTTAATGATGGGTTCAAACTAATTCCTTCATTTGAATCTAAGCTAAAATTCAAACCAATTCCTCCTGTTCGACCAGAAGCGGACGACTTGCTAAATCCTAGCATTCCATCAATACTATACCCTGCACCTCTGTAATTATTCTGATATACACTAAACCCAATGCCTAAACTTAGTGCATCTGCGCCAAAAAGCTCCACCCCAACACCCGCCCCCATTCCAACTGTTACGTTTGGAGCCATTGACATTTTAGTTTGAATCTTGTCTTCACCATTAAATTCATCTGGCAATCCTCTCATTTGTCTGTTGATAGCCCCGGGTTGGAGATTCCAACCAAGCCCAACCCAACTCGCCTCTTGATCAACGTTAATTCCTGATTGATAAGATAAGTTAAAGGGATAGCCGCCATTGGGACCTGGCAATTCGAATAACGGTATGTTGTAAGAAAAGTCTCCAGAAAAAATATCAACCATATCAGAAGTACCTGCGGGCTGAAAAGATTGAACCTCTGGTTGACTTGGACCTGATGTTAATGCCAACGCTATGTTAAGAGGTAGTAATTGAATGCATATAAGTGTTAGGAAGAAAAAGGACGCTAACTTTTTCCTTTGGTGGAAGAATTTCATCATATTTTTAAGCTGGGAATATTCTTTTTGACAATCTCCATATTTATCGGCAAAGAACCAAAGTATTTTGAATTTAACATCAATTTTAACTGCTTTGCATCAGCAACCCTAGACTCAAAACCCAAAATAAACGTCATTCTATCAGCTTTACTCTGAGCTTTCTCAAAATGAAACATTATACACGGTAAGATAACTTCACTTTCTTCTAATTTTAAATCGTTCTGAAATAAATAAGAAAAGTAATATATCATTTCCTGATAGGTTTCAGCTTGTGGACTATTATCAGACGCATCGTGATTGCTTAGATTTATGTTTAGAACAAAGTGGTGAATTTGTTTATCATGTTCTAACATTTGGCCATCCCCATTCTCTTTTGACATAAGGAACACGTAATCATTTGGTTGATATTGAAGGTCGAAAATTATCCCATTAGATTCTTTAATGACATGTAAACCATTTTCAAAATCCTTTACCCAGCTAATATACTCTTTGCTATCCACCTCTTTTACACAAGAAGTTATTAACAAGGGATTTAATATCATTAATAATAACATGAATATTTTTTTCATTTGCAAGGATTTTTTGAAGCGAAAAGGGTAAAGAACACAAGTTCCCTTTAAATCCCTTCTAAAAGAATAACTTGTAAATACATTTTCCTCATTTTTCTTGCACGCTCTAAGTGTTATATCACTTAACTTGATGTCAAGAATATTATTTGTAGCCAAGACTTGATGATTAGTAAACTAAAAATTACTCTTCTAAAACTTTAACCAAGTAATAAATTTTCCCGAACAATTCCAACAGCAACTTGCGTTTGCGGATTAAGGTCGCAACTTCTGGTTATCCAGATGAATTGTTATTTCCAGTTTCTAAGAATCTAGTGGCGTTGCGAAAACGACAAAAGACCTTGACCGATTTGTTTACTTTACTTTAATTAGTGAAAGTAGAAACCGATGTTTAAGCTTTTCAGCAAATAGTAGTTAATTGAAAAAATCTATTATGGATTCATTTAGTATCGGGGATTTCCAAGACATAGCTCTTATAATTCGTAGCTTTTTAAAATTATATATTTTGATTTTATCATTTTGATGCTTTGATATGCTTGTGATCACATGCCGATTAGCAAGATCGTTGCGGGTTTCGGAAATCCGTACCAGAATGGTAAATAGGATGATGTGACTACACTTCTTTTTCCCAGCGAGCAACTGGATTTTCTTAATAAATGGATTTTTAATGGGCTACTATTCCACGTTCAAGTAAGAATAAATTACATCTAATTAATTTGATGAATTTACTAAAATATAAATGTACATTTATAATATTTGGTAAATATTATTTTTGAAATCAACTCCTCTCGACATGTAGTTTTATGAAGCAAATTGTTCGTGTTGAAAATAGACTGAGTGCCAGATTACCAAAAACGTCACAAGTTTTAGTAGATTATGAATATTGGCTAAGGCGGAAGTATGGTGTAGCTGGAAGCTACCTTGCAAATGCGAAGTCGTTTTTGAAGACCTATAAGCAAGGAGGTAACGTACAGTCACAGTTAACTGATTACATTAATGAAAGGCGTACCTCCCTCCGATCTGTTCTCAAACGTTTCCTCGGCTTTCTAGCGGCAAAGGACTTTACTTATTTGATCAATGACCTTAACGAGCCGAAACTCCCCATCTCCAATGCATTTGTAAAACTCTTTCTTGCGTCCGCTCAAGACCGATTGAGATCCAAAGGCAGCTTGTCTATTTATGCAACTGTATTAAACGGCTACTTCGGATCAATCAAGGACGATATCTCTCGGATAAATAAAAGGACTGCGGGAAAGTACGTGCTCTCCCCTGCCCTATCGGACTACACAAAACGCCTATACAAATCGATTCTGAAAGCCTTTTGTGAATGGGCGCTTTCCTATCAATTACTTAATGCAGCCGATCTCTCCAAGGAGCAAAAAATGATCAAGCGCGGATTGAAAAGAATCAGTGTCCAGTCGTTGCGAGAAGTAGCCTCTCTTAGGGTAGTATTGCCGCGAAGTTTAACTTCGACCTATCATAAGGATAGTCTGTCTGAACAACAACGAAGAAGGCTGATGAAGCTTGCCAAGAAGCACCGTGACCGTGCCATTTTAGCTTTAATGGCCTGGAATGGGCTGCGCACAATTGAAGTACTTAGGTTGACCGTGTCTGATATAAAGATCACACAAGGAAAGATATCTGTCTGGGGGAAGGGAAAGAGTGAAAAATCGAAGGACACAATTAAACTCTCTTCTGTTGTCAAAAGAGAACTTCATGCCTATTTGAAAAATCAAAAAGTCAAGAAGGGAAAGTTGTTCCCACTTCTTGTTAGACCTGAGTTAGATCAGTTAGTCAATGCATATTTTAAAAGACTTCGAGTAAAAGGAAAATTTTCACCACATAGCCTTCGGCACACAGCCGGGCAATTGATGTATGAAAGGAAAATTCCAATGGAGCTTATACAAAAGACATTAAGGCATGCGGACATGAGAACGACTATGATGTACGCTCAAAAAGCCATTGATAAAAACTATTTTAGCCGCATGAAGCGATTCTAGATTCGCGACCACATTGTTAAATAATCTGTTCTTTCAATCTTGAGGATAAATAGAACTCCTTTGTTAACCTCTCGATAAGGTTTCTTTCTGGCGTTTCATTTTAGCCACTATGTCATTTTTAAAGGCAAGTGTCCGTTTATCTTCCTGACGGATCAAATAGGAGAGCTTAATTCCGCTTGAAAAAAGGGTAAAAACGAGCATACCCATAAATAATTCAATAATCCAAGCGCCCATGTTTATGTTTGATTTAGTAAAAGATATTCATTTTTTAACCGGCTAATTTATAGGCAATCCAAAAATAGAGTAACCTGCGGAAGATACGAATCAGCTTCTAAACACAAGAGCGTAGTGTTGGTAATATGCCATTAGGGGCTCGCGCTGAATTGATCGGCCACATGCATCCGAAACTGGATGACGTTTAGCTACGCTAAAAGAAGCTTTAAAAGGCAGCTGTTATACACCTAAAAAGGCTTTTAGCTTTTACGCCTCATTGCAAAAGGTGGTATAATTATGCAACCCTATGCATTCATTTAATGACTTTTTTTAGGGTCAATGAGCGCAAAGGCAAGACAAAAGTTCGCAAAATCGCTTGGGAAGAAGATCAGAGAGGTTAGGCTCGAGCGCGGCTACAGCTTAAAACATTTTGAGGCAAAACAATACTCAATCGATCGGCACGCACTTTCAAAGATCGAATTGGGCAAGACGGTGCCAAGTGTATATACCCTTTATAAAATAGCTGCGGTGCTTCAAGTGCCGCTGGGCAACTTACTGCCTAATTCTGATTGATTATCCTCTTGATAAGGAGTCATAAATTTAATAGTATTCGGCTCTACGAGCTCCACCCTCCCATTGGATAACTCCACCAAGGCAAACGTCTTAGTAAGGTAAGAACCGTTCTCGTTGTAAAAGGGTTCGCGGCACCATCTATGGAAGAAGCCCTTGTTCACCGCACCCTGCAATACAGTCACTTGTCTTAATTCATCGCTCGGTTTTCTCATTACAAAAACTTAAAGGTGGTATAAATATACAACCATTTTTCGCTCTTACACAACTAGATTTTAAATGTTTGGCCGCTAAACGACAAGTAACTGGGAAGAACGGGATGTATGAAAGCTTGCCGCTTTGAAAAATGGATCGCCAAGGTCACTAAAAATGCTGCTGGAGAGATAACCCAAATTGAACTGAGGCTAGTTGAGTGCTAATTCGGAAATTGTATTCTGATTGGCGGCCTTTTCGAATTCTCCGATTTTGATTTATTCAGTTCATATCACTTATCAGCACACGAATGAACCCTAGGGATTAACTCTCTGATCAGCGACATTTTCAGTAAACAAAACATCATCTTTTATAATGTCCATAACATTGATCGTGGGTAAAATAAATTCATTGAATCGTGTACCCTCCGTTTTCGTGTGCAATACACCACGGGCAGTGCCTACCGTTATCATTCCCAAATGCGTCATGAATCCTTTTGGTATTACGGTTGTGACATCATCTCGAAGAAAATCCTTCCAAGAGTGTGGCGCGATCAAGAAATGGTTGGATACTTCCACCTTCAGAAACGGAATACCTTTTTGCTCGAATTGGAATTGACAAATAACCACAACCAGGCGGCTATTCCTGTCGCTCAGAAACCGAATGTTCGTGTTTAAGTTAATCGCAGCTTCTTTCTGAAATGCTTCCTCAATAAAAGCAAACTGTTCCGTTGAAACTTTTACAATTGAGAACTCGACAATGTCTTTTCTGCTCTCCATCACGCTTGCATTTTGTATTCCAATACCTGTTCTTTTGCATATTGCTGAACAGCCTTAAGCCCTACGCAACCCTGCCCAGATGCCTTTTCAAAAAATTCTTTTCTGTAGTGTTCACTCACTTCATACGCTTGCTCGAAATCATACTCTATGGCTGCAGAAGTTGTTTTGTTTTCATTTGAAACCTCTGTATCCATTAGCGCACGGAGTTTTAAACCCAGGGCACGACTAAGTTTGCCAATGGTTTCCAGCGAAAGGTTGTTCTCCTGACCCTTTACTATTTTGTTTATAAACTGTGGAGATACTTTCATTTTCTCAGCCAGTTCTTTCTGAGTCATTTTTTTTGCCTTCAATGTATCCAACACGCGCACAGCAATATCAAATGAGAGTGATAGCCACTCTTCATTTTCTTCACGCCACCTGGCTTCTTCCTGCCATGTTGACTTCTGGCTGGAAATAATTTTATTAAGTTTCTCAAGATTGCTCATGACCTTCACAGTTATATTACTAATTCACTAAGTCCTTCAATATCGGCAATGCCTTGTTCACGCAGGTAGTCTCTGCACCTGTCAAGCTTACTAAGCTCAAGGCGGGTATGCTCCCGATCTTGCATGGCATCAGTAAGTTTGATTGCTCCACCAGTAACTACATATACATTAGCTTGTAATTTAATGGCATAGATGCGCAGCCAACTAAGTTGGTTATCTCCTTTTGCTTTTGAGCGAGTACGTTCAATTGGTTCTGTTGGTTTGAGAGGTGCAAAGACTGAATCCAAGTTATTGTGCGAGCCAGCTGCCAGTTGTTGAAGTCTTTGCTCTAATCGCCTGGCTTCGTCACGTGTGCGTCTTATGGCAGTTTGAAGCGTGATTTCTCCAAAGAAACCACTTTGTAAATCTTCGATGTGTTTGGTAAAGAAAGTGTACAAGAATTCAGGATCCTGCCATTGGCGAAAGAGCCTGGCAAATTCATCGGGTTGATCTGTACCATAGCGGAAGGAGGTTAATTGGTCTGCAAAGATACTGACAATTTCCATTAAATCAACTTATAGGTTTACTTTTAAAGCGCTTACTTTCAGTTAATTAACAATATTTTACCAAATATTTCCCCTTTTTACTCGATGTCTTAAATGAAAATCTGAATAGTTCATCCAACTTTGCTACTATTGAATTTGCCATTAGGTTAACTACTTTTTGCGACTCAGAGACTCCATCCTATTCTATTCAAAGTCCCTTTGTTCACTTCACAATACAGAAAAATCATTTTAACACAAGCGATTGAAAACTACCTTGCCATTCTGATTTGAAGAAGAAAAAACCAACATTAACCAGAACTGGGATCAAAGGAAAAAGATAGTCTCCAAACTTGTCAAACTTAATACTGAACAATATGAACTTTCTAAAAATAAACAGGCGTGACAAACTAATTTCATAGTCTACATAAAACTGCTCCTGGTCATCTTTTCCCTCACGGCCGCTTGCGCAAAAGCCAGCAGACAGATTTAAGCGAGTTAGTGGCCAACCAGCTTGTCTCGTAATATTAAGTTGAATATATCGGAAGAATCTATCATTTGTTTCAATTGCGTATTTCAAGCGCTCTGACTTTTCAATGAACTCCTTTCTATACCTTTCAAAATTGTGTTTCTGTTTAACACCTTCTCCAGACATTAGGAAGTATTGCAAAAAGTCACTCCAAAAACCACCGTTAAAATTGAGCTTGGTTAAAAAACGCCAAACAAAATAAACGTAGCCAACAACTAAGGCTGTGTATAGCTTATAAGCATCGAGATCAAGTTTAATACCAAGAAAATTAAATGAATTCAATTGAGCATTGGTGTATGCAAGAATTAAAATAAGAACACTGAGAATATTAAGGTTCTTTCGTACAACTTGAAAATCATGATCTTCCATTTCCATAATCATTCTTGGGTGTCAAATAAATTTAACTCTGGCGCAAGTCTTGTGCGTAGTTAAGTGGGTGGCTGACTTGTGCCTCACGCGAAACTCTGTTTTATACTTGCTGCTCATTTTGAATGCAAGGTACGTGAAACGCACAAGTCATGCACATCCCACGCCATTGCTTGAAACTTGCGCCAGACTGATGAACACCTGAGACGGCTGAAATGATTTCCTTTCATTTTAGTATCCCCAAATCTCCTAGGATATCCTTTTTAAACTTACTTAATGGCCTCTTATGAAAATTCTTTGAATCGTATTCTGTGCCAAATAGTAGTCTAAATACTTCTTTGAATGATAATTTATTTTTGGGGAAAAATCGAATTATCTCATTAATATACGCATCTGAATAGGTGTCTCGGATTTTGAGTAGATCGGCTAATTCATCAATGTGCGTATTGTACATTAAGTCAACATTCAATTTTTTCATAGTATCCCTAGCCTTGGTTGACTTCTTTCTAATTTCAGTTATGGTGATTCCATAGTTCTTAAGCTTATGGTCAAAAAAGAATACAAATTTCAAATCATCAGTTTGGGTTTTGTCAATGTATGGATGAACATGATGTTTGATATCAAGCTCTATGTCACTTTTAGCTGAACTATTACATGTATAACAACTTGGAATGAGATTAAAAAAAGAAATTGAAAGCAAAGGACTTTTTGATTTTGGATACCAGTGATCGAATTGTGGCCTCATTACCTTTTTGCCGCCCATGGTGACCATTGTGGTTGTGTAAATCCTATTACAATAAGAGCACGATCGCATGTCAAGGTTTTGAGCCAATTTATACGCATTGTAATCGGTACCAAGCTCACGAGCAACAAACCAATCGTAGTCAAATATTTTCACAATATCAAAGATAAGGTTATGTATCATCGTGAATTTTGGATTTTTCTTCTCCTTAGGTTTAGCTGTAAAAAACAAACTCAAATTTGAAAGCTCTTTACTACTTAAAATATTGTTGAAACACTCACTATTTATTTTTGGAAGTTGAGATGGAGAGCCCCCAAGAATTCTTTGAATATTTTGGCTATTCAAAAACTTAATTAGCCGATTAAATATGACGCGTGAAGATTTAGGTTTGTGTGCCTCAGTGCCGGAACAAATTTGACAAACAGGATTAGAACAATCTTTACCTGTTAACTTCTTCCTAATTCTACAACCCCAAAATTTTACGTGCTCTTTACGAGCATTTTTAAGTGATTCGGTATGAGAATCTATATAAAGCATATTAGTCCATTTTAATATTTAACCCCGCCTGCTCCGCAATTTTTCTAATTCGTTCCTTCGCCACACCAGTTTTATACTCAGACGGAAAAGCGCGATCGAGCATTTCTTGCATTTTGCTTTTAATTACAGGTTCTCCAATTAGTGCAATTAATTTTTTACAATATTCCAGTTCCTTAATATTGCTATCAGCCTTTTTCCTTTTCAATCCATCAAAATCCTCAAGTGCTTCAATTTTATTGCTCAGATACTCAATTTGTTCTTCAATCTTCTTTTTTGCCCATTCGCCCATTGTACCCTCTTCCATTAGGAAGTCATTCGCTAATAACTCATGAATGTTTGCTCCAAAAGTTTGGCTGTCTCCGTCTCTTTTTAATGGAGCTCCCTTTTCTAGTCTCAAAACATGGTTATCAGGTATATCAGACAAAATGTAAGGAGAGTGAGTAAGGAATGTAATATTTAAACCTCGTATTTGATCTAAATTCCTTGAGCTCACTTTAGAAATATAGTCAAGCAAATCAGAAATGTATCTCCGCTGCCACTCCGGATGATAATACAGCTCAATCTCATCAAATATAATATTTATGCAATCGTAACTAGTATAGATTTTTCCTGATCTTGCTTTTCGACTCTCCACTGAATTTAAGTTTATCAAATGATAAACAATTGAACTGATACTGTGAATCCTTTGCTTTTCACCTGAAGATAGGAACTCAAAATCACCGGCATTTTGAAGAATAATATCGGATTTAAAATAGGATGGCGGGGCCATCATGTAGGTATTCACTTCAAACTTTTCCCTTCTCTGAATCTGCACAATTTGTCTTGAAAGAGCATCAACACTTAGTGAGATACTCTTTTTCACATTGATCACTCGCTGTCCGAATATTTTGCCATAGTGTTTAAGATATAAAATTGCTCCCTTGATTTTAAAAGTTATATGACTATCACTTTGTTTAATTGCCATTAGAAATCCCGCTACATCAGTAACGCTATTACCTTCCCTAAAGGCTTCAAATTGGCGATACCTTGATATTTTTTCAAGCTTCCGATAGATGTAAGAAATACTGATTGCAACGAAATAATTAAAGTCCAAATCTCGCTTCAATATTCTCACTCTAAACACCTTCCAAAGTCCCACTGTGATCTGACTCGACATACCCTGCGGCAAAGGTTCGCTGTATTGATAGGGAGCAAAAGTCAAATTAATGTGTGTAGCAATTTTTCCATTTGATAAATTCCGAAGGCTATTCGCCTCCTTACCTTTCACCACTGGCTCAAGAATATTAGCTTGAAGTCGCCTCCTTAGAAGATGATTCTCCTTATTTATATTAATATCACCCTTGTCCCTTAATGGATTAAGAACAATAGGAGTTTGATAGCCATCGTTTTTATGAAAGAGCGGATATATCCATTGTCCTATTTCCAAGGAATTCAAGGCATAATGGGAGTAGTTGATAACTATTGAATAAAAGAAATCACCGAGATCATAAATGTTTGTTATTCTTGAAGACTTAACTAACGGTGTGATGTTTTTTCCGTTTATCTCATAATATCGTTTTGTGATTTTTCCCTTAGAAAAATTTAACGACACATACTTATTCTGTGCAGTTGTGTAGAATAATTCAAAATCAATACTGTTTATTGGCTTGCAAATCTTTTCATTTTCATCGACAAGTAAATTAGCAAGGCACCCTATGTTGTAATTAGCAAGAAACATCAATTCCATTAATGTACTCTTACCCGATCCATTTGATCCAACAATTGCATTGACATTGATTGTTAGTCTTTTGTTGTCAATTGTGTATAAGTCAATTTCGTTATCATCATTAAAGATGATTCTACTAAAATTATGCCTTGGATATTCATACTGACCATAGAATGAATAAAGCGTGTTTGGTTTTAGAACTTTCAAAAAATTATATTTCAGTTTTCTGTTTTTCCTTTCCTTTCCGGTCCGGATTGCCAATATTCTAAAATTATCCATGCTTTCTTTATTAACTAAAATAGGACTGCGCTTAGTATGAATTCCGATTACCCAACATGCTCTACTATTGAATTTGCCATTAGGTTAACTACTTTTTGCGACTCACCAATTCCTTCTTTCAAACGATCACACAATGCAAACAATTGATCAACCTTAGCAACAATACGATGTTGTTCGTTTAACGGAGGCAACGATATAATAAGCTCTTCCCATTTGCCACGATTTATTATTGGTGTCGCTGACCCTGTTGACTGTTCGATTAATTGTAATTGAAAATGTTTAGAATTCATTGCATTGAACAGGTACTGTGTACTTATTAACAATGGACTTATACAATTCAATTGCTGATTAAACGCAACCTTTGAATTTACAATCGCTGATTTGCCAATTGATCCACCAATACAAACCATGAAGATGTCTCCCGCATTAGCAATCTCACTATACAAGCATCCTTTTTTAGTAAGTGATTTATCAGATCCTGTGATCATGCCTGACTGAGTAATTTGACCGGGGCCAATGAATGGAATTTCACCACCAAAATACTCTCCCACATTTGTACTTGGTGTCTTTCCTGTGCTGCCAATCCCTGTATTACCTAACCTCACCAGTTCCCACCCGTTTGGAATCCTAAAAGGTTTTTCCGCATCGGTAATTTCAGATAAAGGCTTTTGCCTTTTTACTTTTTCTTCTTCAATCAAACTCTCTTTCTCCTCTGCAATCTTTTCCAACAACACACTCGCAGGTTCATCCTTCGGATCTTGCGGAACGAGTTTGCCCATGACTGCCAACTGTAATATGGTTTGTTTGAGTTGATCAATGCTATCTTCGGTTGTAAATAAGTCATCGAAGTGTTGTGCTAACCTGCTCCATGCTGTTTGAAATTCTTTGGCATCTGCTGCTCTAGTAAGTGTTCCAAGTAGGGTTTCCACCAAGAGTTGATGCAATTTCAGATGATTGGTTTCTTGCTGTTCAAGATCATCGCACAAAGCCATTAACTCATTTACTTTGGCAACGATGCGGTTCTGTTCTAAAAGAGGAGGAAGCGCTAAAACTATCGAATTCATTTTAGCTTGATTCATTTTAGGCTGCGCTGTCCCAGTAATGTAGGGCTCAAGCGTTATCGCATTTATATGAAGGCAGATGTATAAAAGCAAGTCTTCGGTTAGTCCATCAAGAACATGCGCATGATTGTTAACCCAATATTTTCCACGAGCAATAAAGGCAATAGCTGTAGACCTATTTATAAGGTTTGCCCCGTCTTCGCCAATAAGGAGTAGTGGCTTATCAAATAAATAATCGTCTATTTGGTCAATAACACCTGATGCTCCGTAATAATCGAACTGGCCTTTTCTTGTGCTCCTTTCATCCACAGAGATTGGCTCCCGTTCAGCATCGCGATTAAATACAGTATCACCAAACCTAACGAACTCCCAACCTCTAGGTAAAGGAAATGCTTTTTCTTCTTCACTGATTAACGGTAATGAATTTTGCTTTCCAATCTTCCCTTCCTTAACTAAACGTTCTTTTTCATCAGCAATTTTTTTAATTAAGATATTTGCTGGTTCATCAGATTGATCTTGCTTAACTAATTTCCCCCTTATAGCAAGTTCAAGAATCAATTCACGTAATCGCGCAATACCTTCTAAACTAATATTGTCAACGTTCTTAATCCTTAATCTTGATTTAATGCCTTGTGCGTCCATCCAGATGTCGAAGCTGTTAATGATCTTATCCTTCATATCATTTGCTTCCTTTACTCTTCAATGCTTCTGATAAAACAGCTTTGAGTTGCTCTCTAAGCCTAGCTATCTTTTCTTGCTCTGCTCTATATGAAGCAAGAAGAACTTCCGGGTCATGGCTTACTCGCTCTCTTTCATGCGGATTGCCGATGTCAAGATTGTAATTCCTTTTTACAATTTCTTCTATTGAAACTTTCCATGCATATTCATTTTCTACACGGGCAGCAAAATCATCCTTCTCTTTTCCCCACCAATCCATTTCGGTTTGAAACTCTTCAAAGCGCATGGGTCTGGTTTTGTTGTAGCTCGTTACACCTTCGGGATAGGGATGTTCGTAATACCAAATGTTCTTCGTAGGTTTTCCTTTGGTGAAGAAAAGGATGTTGGTCTTTATTCCAGTGTAAGGATTAAACACTCCGTTAGGAAGTCTAATAATAGTATGAAGATTACATTCTGTTAAAAGTTTCTCTTTCAACCGCGTCTTCATGCCTTCACCAAACAAGAAGCCATCGGGTAGTACAACGGCTGCTCTTCCGTCTTGCCGTAACAAATGCGTGATCAATAATAAAAACAGGTCTGCGGTTTCACGCGTGCGGAAGGTGCTCGGAAAGTTATTTTCAATACCATCTTCTTCCATGCCACCAAAAGGAGGATTGGTAACAATCACATCTACGCGATCAGTATTAGTGTAATCACGCAAGGGCCGGCTCAAGGTATTATCGTGTTTAATATTTACCGGAATATCAATGCCATGCAAAATCATGTTGGTGGTGCATAGCATGTACGGCAAAGACTTCTTCTCAACTCCGTAAATAGATTCTTTTAATATTTCCTCATCAGCTGTTGACTTCACAAACTTTTTTCGTTTGTAGTCAATTACGTTGCTCAGAAATCCTCCGGTGCCACAGGCAGGATCAAGTACTTTTTCTTTCAGTTTAGGATTGATGCGATCTACAATAAACTCGGTTACGGCACGAGGTGTATAAAATTCACCTGCGTTGCCTGCGCTTTGCAGATCTTTCAAAAGCTGCTCGTAAATGCTACCGAAAGTTTGTCGGTCGTCTTTCGAGTTGAAGTTGATTTCATTGATCTTATTGATCACCTGTCGTATCAGCGTGCCGGACTTCATGTAGTTGTAGGCATCTTCAAATACGTTGGCAATTACTTTCGCGCGCGCGCCTTGTGGCCCGGTAATCTTCAGCTTATCCTTTAGCGTAGGGAACAGTTGCAAGTTCACAAAGTCGGATAGCTCTTCTCCTGTCATGCCTTCTGTATCAGCCGCCCAATTTCGCCAACGCAAATGTTTTGGAATGGGAGATTTATAACCATCCTCCATTAATTCTATTTCGCTTTCCCGATCGTCATAGATTTTTAAAAAGAACATCCACACCAATTGACTCATGCGCTGTGCATCGCCATCCACTCCTACATCCTTACGCATCAAATCTTGAATGGACTTGATCACTCCTGAAACATTACTCATGCTGTTTTTTCTGATTTATATAGTTCCCTCTCCAGTTCCAGAAGCGCCTTATCATATTTGACCTTTCCTCCAAAGACATCATTTATTATTTCCACCGGTGTTCCCATTTCGGTGAAGGGCTGGAGTTGAAGCACTCTTGGGTTCTCAATAGACACTACTCCCTTGTCGGCGTATTTTTCAAGCAAGGCTTCTAAAACCTTTCTTGCCTGGTCACCATACTTGGTAAAATAATTTCTCTTTTTCACGTTGTTGGCTCTTTCCTTTCGCGTGAGCGGTGGCTGCCCATACGCTACATGGCAGATTAAGTCAAACTCGCTATAATCCTGTCCTACTATTTCACCGAGGTTTTCTAAAATAACACCATGCTCTTCCAGTGAGTCAATAATCACTCGTTTCTTTTCTGCTGAATTCCAATTGGCAAGAAAGTCATCAAGCGATGCGTATTCGGAGTTGATTTGCTTTTTAGAAAAATCACGATACGATTCGGTGACGAGCCTTCCATCATTTCCAATATACTCCACACGCTCTGATACAATAGTTACCTCAACATTATTGAGAACGTACTTCCTCACAACTTCGCCATCTATAACTATTTCTCCACTTCCATCACCATCGTCATCACCTTCAGGTATTGGTGGCACCGGAGGATCATCACTGCCAGGCTCATAAATCACCACAGGCTCTCCATCAAAAGCAGGATCTTTGAAAAGCTCCGTAGCTCTTTTAAAATCCATGATGGTGAAGAAAAACTTATTGAATTCCTCCGATATCCGCGTGCCCCTGCCAATGATCTGTTTAAAAGTGGTCATTGAGCCAATCGTTTTATCGAGCACGATTAGTTTACACGTCTTGGCATCTACTCCCGTTGTCATTAACTCTGATGTGGTAGCGATAACCGGAAACTTACTTTCGGGATCGATGAAATTATCTAACTCCGCTTTTCCTTCAACGCTATCGCCCGTGATGCGCATCACGTAACGATGATTGTCGGTTGCAATTTTTCCCGCGGCATTCACAATGGCTTTCCGCATCCGCTCGGCATGATCAATGTCTTCGCAGAAAATAATAGTCTTGGAGTATGGATCAGTAGCATTCAGGTATTGCATGACTCTTTTGGCCACAAGTTTCGTTCTTTGATTCAGAACTAAAATGCGTTCCATATCAGTCTGATTATACGTTCTTTCTTCTATCGGATTGCCCAAGTCATCGACCATTCCTGGTTCTGGTGTCCATCCCTCTAAATCTCTGTCAATGTTTATTCGGATAACTTTATAGGGTGCGAGAAACCCGTCTTCAATTCCTGTTTTGAGCGTATAGGTATAAACAGGTTCACCGAAGTAGGTGATGTTGGATGCATACTTGGTCTCCTTAGGCGTTGCAGTCATGCCAACCTGTACGGCATCAGAAAAGTAATCGAGAATTTCGCGCCATGAAGCATCTTCTGCCGCACTTCCTCTGTGGCACTCATCAATTACAATTAAGTCAAAGAAATCGCGCGATACATTTTTAAATATTTTATCGGCTTCATCTGGCCCGGTGATGGCTTGATATAAGCCTAATTGAATTTCATAGGAAGGATCAATTTTACGATTCCTGATCTTGGTCATTACAGAACCAAAAGGTTTGAAATCATTGATCAAGGTTTGATCGGCCAGAATATTTCTATCAACCAAAAACAGAATTCGTTTTGCTCTCCGCGCTCTCCAGAGGCGCCAGATAATTTGAAAAGTAGTATAGGTTTTACCTGTACCTGTAGCCATCACAAGCAGGATACGCTTTTGTCCGCGAGCTACTGCCTCAATTGTTCGATTGATGGCATCCGTTTGGTAGTAGCGTGGTTCTTTTCCAGAGCCATCATCGTGATACGGTTGAAGAACAAGTTCTTCTTCAACAATTCCATGTTTCTTTTTATATCTCTTCCAGATTACATCTGGTGAAGGAAAGGCTGTCAATGGAAATTCTGTTTCAATATCTTCCCCCGTTTCGGGGACATCGTTATGTGATGCGAAGCCATCTCCGTTAGAACTGAACGCACTGGGTATTTCGAGGATGGAAGCGTAGCCGATGGCTTGCTGCAAGCCGTGGCTTATAGTTTTGCCATTGTCTTTGGCCTCAACTACTGCAATGGGCACTCCTAGTTCTTTGTGCAAAACATAATCGGCAAACTTCTTCTTCTTTTTATTACGAGCAGACATTTCGCCCCGTACTATAATGGGGCCGGGTGTTAATGTTACTTCTCTTCGTACTTGGGTGTACTGATCCCAGCCCGCTTTAATAATAGCAGGTGTGATGTAGAGATCACAGATATCTATTTCAGAGAGTTCCTTTTTGTTTAGGTTTTCCAAACTTAAAATGTCAGTTATTTCACAATACGTTCTAAGGTAAAGACTTAACCTTTAATTAGCAATATAAGCCATATTGGCCTAATTCAGCTTCTTTTGTCTTTTGAAGAATTTTGGAAAGAGATAGGTTAAATATTTTCCGTAGCCGGGAGTTCCAGTGACAGACCATCTTCTTTATTTACTGGCATTCAAGTCCCCCAATTCATCATTTAGAGTATGTTTGTTGTATCTTTTAAGTAATAGATTGAGATCAAATCAGACATCCTTCACTGTCCAGGCTATTTAAACCGGAACTCAAATTAGATAATACTGAACTCCATTCTCATCAATTGTTCATTTACCTGTGAGCGACCAACGCTTGTAGTAACCATGTCAATCGGTTTACGGTTTCCCAAGACTGGGACATTTGTGTTGAGCCAATTAAAAAAGCTTTGCTCATCGTTATCAAATACTACCAGGCCATTTTGATAAATTTCGGCAAGCTGAATTTGATGACTTGAATCCATAAAAAGAATTCTAAATATTTATTTGATAAAAATATGAGCTATTCTAATAAAAATCAACTTATTTATTTTGCTGAATAGTTGGTTCTATATATACCTGGAGACTCGCCAGTGATTGAACACACTAACTCGTTTATCAGTGATCACAATTTTTTTCGATGCTAAATAATTCATTTTGCGAAAACTTGACCATTGCGGACTCTGATATTCAGTTATTTATATTAGAATCCTACAAATTGTCGAGAGCCAACTTTCACTGATCACACGGGCACAAAATGAAATGATCAAGGGTAGAGAACCATCCAGCTAGGTAAAAAACCTAAAAATCAGAGTTCAGCTTGTAAAATAATATACAAATTTTAATTCCTCAGAAAAGGCAGATCAGTTCATTTTCGTCTTGTGCTGACCACCATTGGGCAAATCTGATGGATTGATTAAAACAATTTTTGCGTATGCACAGCTATTTTTTACTTTTAGGCCATATTCCCAAATAAACTGTTTTTCAATTAGTTACGACAAATTGGTCATTTCATCTTTTTTGGCAGAAAGATCATGTCACGTTGAATATGTTATCGTTATACTAATCTAGAAAGTAATTATTTATACAGTTCTACTTATGGATTACGGGCCTACTACTATTTAGTGGTATATTGATCATTCGTAAATAATATGAGTTGGGAAAAAACACGACATCGAGACTACAAGTGCCCCTGCAGGCAAAGCACCTATTCTGTAACCATCTTAACCGATGATTGGAATCAAAGTGATGAGCGTTGGACTATGAATTGTATGACCTGTAAAAAGAACTATGCGATTCATTCATTCTGGGAAAACGATTCGGGCCTAAGTTTTGAAGTTAAGTACTGGATAAAGAAAGAAATTCTGACCTCGTTGGAAGACAATGAAAATCATCATAAAAACCTGATGGATGGCGCAATGGAATATGCAAAAAAACGCTACTTGAATCAATGGCTTGGCGTGTTCCAAAACATTAGATCGAAGAAACAGATTTGGGATGTGCTAGGAAGTCTATTTTCAAATCAACCTAGTTTATCGGCATTTTATACACATGTCAAAAACGAGGGCATTGATGCATACCTTACAAGGGAATTTAATTTCCAAAACTTGGAGAACTTACTATTACATCTCAAGGTAGAAGATTCTAATATGATTGAGCAATTATTTAAGGCAAAGAACCAACAGAGTGAAGTCTTGCAAATCAAGAAAACACTTATCAAAAATCGATTTAGGTAAATTCATACACTCACAACATGAGCCTATGCCTCACATAACAAAAGAACAAGTAGCTGATTGGGCCGATGAGTTGGCCGACATAGCCATTTCTCTTAAAACACAATTCATTGGTGCTTTACCATCTGATCATGCAAAATTTCTTTTTGGTATGCTTGATAGACAGCCAGTACTCCTGAATGATATCGCTCGCCTTTTGAGGGCCAACCACATTCGTAATTTACCTTCTTCGCTTATTCTTTTCAGATGCCTGTTAGATGACTTTGTTTTCCTCGTCAGGTATACTTTATACAATTTTGATTCAGAGATTATTGACAAACAAGTTGCCTCATCATTACGCGAAGAACGTTGGTTATATAAACAATCACGAGATATCAATAATACTTTCTTTAATGGAGAGGAAGAAGGCTTAGCGACCGATACTTATTACCAATCAAAAGTTGATGAGATAAATAATGATTGCACCTATGACAAATTCTTTACCGATGCCACTAAAACCCATTTCAAATCCGCTCCAAAAACAGGAAATTTTTTGAACAGATAACAAACTCGGATTTCAACGAATATCAAAAAGAGGTGGCCTTGGCCAATGCTCATTCAATCTCACTTTGGCAATTGTATTCGAAGTATGTCCATTACTCCATGTTTACATTTCGTTTGATAGGTGCTGGAATAGACGTAAAACGGATCGAGGTAGACCAATTACAAGAAGCCCTATCCTACTCCTATAAATCTTTTGTGATGCTTTCTGCAGCCCTGAATGATGCCGGGATGCCAAACACACTAAACGACCCAAATCATTTTGCTACAAGAATTCATGTCCCTAATAATTAAATCTGGCAGATGTCATTCAGAATTTGTTTCACGCTTACGCGCTAATTCATCCTGATAGGTTTTCAGCAGCAATTCGTTGAGATTTTTAAACTTCTCAAGCTGCAGGATTCTCTTTTCCAAGCGATCAGCATTTTGTACTGAAGTATTATCGTCATCATCTAAAAGGTTAAAATTCTTCAGCACGATTTTAATAGAGTGGATGTCATCTGGAAATGATACTCCGGACGCGGTTTGGAGCCATGCTTTCGTCTTTTCATCACTCACTTTTAATGCCGCTTGGTTAAGAAGATTTTCCATCCACACCCTTGCAACCTTTTCAATCTCCACGACACTTTCAATGTAAAGCTTAATATCCTTGTAGCTCGGATTGGTACTTTCAAGCTGCGTTAGCTCATGTTTTGACATTCGATGTATAAATGGATCACTGTTATCCGGGTCAAGACTTTCCAGAACTTTCAGGATTGGCTCAAAACTTTCAAAAGGTCTTCTGCCGCGTGGCATGCTACCGCGATGTTCCCAGATTTCTAAAATCAGGTTGCAGCATTCTTTCTCTACTACAGCTTTCTCAGAACCCACCGTTAATTTCTCAACGTGGTCTATTCTTTCTGCAAGATAGTGTGCCATCCAACGCGCGAGTGTATCAACACCTGGATCAAGGTCAAGCTCCTTAACGAGCAGCTTCCCCAAGCTTATAATTTTTTCCGATTGTTCTGAGGTCTCC
>Ga0105044_10000774_pt1 | contig 40561 bp, 32 predicted proteins | sample MAT01_FD_78092 | JGI IMG/M metagenome (GOLD analysis project Ga0105044, IMG submission 78092) | Freshwater microbial communities from Lake Fryxell liftoff mats and glacier meltwater in Antarctica - MAT-01 | ecosystem: Environmental > Aquatic > Freshwater > Ice > Liftoff microbial mat | place...
CTCAAACCATCACCCAAATTGATATCGGGGGTTCTGGTTTTTACAGCAATGATAAAATTAACTTGAATTATTCTTCAGATGGTGAGCAAATTTCAGCCACCTGTTCTCAGTAACCTCAAAATAGTACACAGTACATTTTTTATCGGTTCACCCATTTTATAAGGCTTTCTGCGGAAAAAGTTCCCGCACTACCATCTTTTGTGACTAACGTTGTGTAAATATCCTTACATAGGAAACGATATAACCAACGAAAACTTAAAATTATGAAAAAATTATTACTAGCACTTCTTGTTGTTGCAGGCCTGCATGCAAATGCGCAGGTTACCATCACACAAAACGAAATGCCCCACTCGGGAGATGAGCTTTACCGAACGCGAGCAAATATTAATCCGTTCCTTAATTATGGGGCTACAGGAACCAACTATGTGTGGAATTTCACCAATTTGGTACCAACAACACAGGATTCAGCCATCTACCAGACAGTATCATCCACCAACTTCGTATATGCGTTAACGTATGCGGATATTTTCTTTAATCCCAACAGGGCCAATCATGCAAGAGCCGGTGTGGATATTCCGTTTAACAATTTGTTACCCATCGATGACCCCTATACGTTTTTCTACAGAAGTGGTTCTGTTTATAAAAAGATCGGCTATGGTGTAGAACTTGTTGGTATTCCAATTCCAATTATTTATACCGATCATGATGTTGTTTATAATCTTCCACTCAATTATGGAGATATTGATACATCTTTTTCGGCTTATAATTTAAGCATCCCTACGTTGGCCTATTATGGGTATAATCAAGACCGTTATAACGAAGTTGATGGATGGGGTGTTATCAATACGCCTTCCGGAAGTTTCGATGCGTTAAGGGTTAAAACAGAATTGTACGGAAAAGACACTATCGCAATAGACTCACTAAGTCTTGGTTTTGTAATTGATCGTCCGTTGGTAACTGAATACAAATGGCTTTCACCAAACATTCGTGTTCCGGTACTGCAAATTAATACTACCGAAATTTTCGGAATAGAAATCATCACTGATATCTTCTTCTATGATGTACCAAGAACACTTAATGTTGCTCCTCCGTTAACAAATGTAATTTGTCCGGGTTCAACAATTACCGTTCCTTACACTGCAACAGGAGCTTTCAATCAGGGCAGTTTATTTAATCCGGCAAACATATTCCGTGCACAGCTATCGAATGCAACAGGAAGTTTTGCTGCACCGGTAAACATCGGTTCTGTTACAAGTACTGTATCAGGTGTAATTACTGCTACAATTCCTGCTAACACTCCTTTTGGCACCGCTTATCGCATAAGAGTGATTTCTACAAATCCTTCTTTGGTAGGAAATGATAACGGATTTGATATTAGTGTTGGAACGGGACCTTCGGCGACTGCTACTGCTGCCGGAGTAACGGAATTTTGCGAGGGTGGATCGGTACTTATAAGTGCAACTACAGATCCTGCATACACTTATCAATGGCAATTAGATGGTGTAGATATTACAGGTGAAATTTCTTCTGATCTCACCGCATCTCTTGCAGGAAACTATACGGTTGTTGTTACCAATGTATGCGGAAGCTCCACTTCACAATCTGTTGCAGTGGTTGTAAATGCATTACCTGAACACACTTTTGCACAATCAACTTATTTGGTTTGCGATGGGTCAACAACCAATATTGTATCTACTAATGTAACCGGACAATCTAATTTAACCTATCAGTGGTATTTGGATGGAACAATTATTACCGGAGCTACCGGATCAGATATTCAGACATTGGTTGCCGGAAACTATACACTGGAAGTACTCAATACTGTAACGGGTTGCGCCTATACGACATCAGCTGTTTCACTTACAATTGATATCGTTGCTGAACCAATTATTATTGCCTCAGGTGCTACATCATTCTGCGACGGTGGATCAGTTGTACTGGATGTTCCTGTTGCTGCAGGTGTTACTTATCAATGGTATATTGATGGAACTGCTGTTACAGGAGCCACAACAAATTCATTAACTGCAATTACCGGTGGAACCTATACCGTGTTGGCTACTTCAACCAATGGTTGTACTTCAGTTTCAACTACAGGAGTTGCTGTTACTGTAAATGCACTACCAACTGCTCCGGTATTGACTTCATCAAGTGCTACCACTTTTTGCCTGGGAGGATCAACTTCATTAACCTTTACTACCGAGCCAAACGTAACTTACCAATGGCAATTGAATGGAGTTGATATCGCCGGTGCAACCGGTGCAACAATACCTGTTGCTGATGGTGGTATTTACACAGTTATTGCTACCAGTGCTGCAGGTTGCACCAGTGCAAGTTTACCGGGTTTAGAGGTGATTGTAAATTTACCTCCTGTTTCCCCTGTAATCACAGCAAATGGAAGCACTGTATTTTGTGAAGGTGGTGCCGTAACTCTGGAAGTGCCTTTAGTAACGGGTCAGACATACCAGTGGACTCTTGCGAACGTTGATATCACAGGTGCTATAACCAATCAATATGTTGTAACAGCCAATTCAGGATTTTATTCTGTAAATGTAACCGATCAGAATGGCTGCAGCAGTCCCGCAACTATTTCTTATCAGGTAACTGTAAATCCATTACCGGCGGTTCCAGTGATAACGCAATCATACGACACCTTATCAGTAACCGGCTCCGGCCAGTTTCAGTGGTACCTTAATGGAGTTGCAATTACAGGAGCAACCGGACCTTTCCACATTGTAACAGTAAACGGCAACTATACAGTAACCGTTAGTGATTCAAACAGCTGTGAAAACGTGTCGGTTGTATTTCCTTTCAACAGTGTTGGTGTTACTGAAATCGGTTCACTGCAACTATCAGTTTATCCGAATCCAACCGAAGGATTGTTCACCATTCAAAATGGAACGGGACTGGCACAACTAAACTATAGTGTTGCTGACATGACCGGCAAGAGCATCCGTAAAGGAACTATTGCAGGCGACAAACTGGTGATGGATATTTCAGAATTACCTGCCGGAATTTACCTGCTAAATCTTGAAAACAATAAAATGGTTCAAACAGTTAAATTGGTAAAAAACTAAAAGAAGAAATAAAATAAAAAGGAGCGTTCTGTAAATTACGGAACGCTCCTTTTTATTTTGTATTAATTTTTTCTAAGGCAACTCTGCAATCACATCAATACCGCCGGTAACTTTTTGGTTAAGGTGAACATTTACCATTGCAGTAAGTGGGAGATAAAGATCGACACGGGAACCAAACTTAATAAACCCTAGCTCGGCACCTTGGCGAATCATATCACCTTCGTGAGGATAACAAATAATACGATTGGCTAATGCACCTGCAATTTGACGAACCAAAATTTGAGTTTTATTATCTTTTTCGATCACTATGGTAGTTCGTTCATTTTCGGTTGATGACTTAGGATGCCAAGCAACTAATTTTTTTCCTTTGTGATACTTTAAAAATTTAATGCTACCACTTATAGGATACCAGTTTGCATGCACATTAATAGGCGACATAAAAATAGAAACTTGAATACGTTGATCTTTGAAAAATTCTCCTTCAACAGTTTTTTCAATTGCCACAACTTTACCATCCGCCGGGCAAATAATATAATTATCGTTGCGTGAAATTTCTCTTTTAGGATATCTGAAGAATTGCAAAATCATTAAAAAAATAATGAGTGAAATTACAATACTAGTAATAAGTAATTCAGCTTTTCCCGGAAGTAGCAAAAGTAATAAAATATTAATGAGCCCAAGCAGTGCAATGGTGCCGGTGATGATGGTAAATCCTTCCCTGTGAATTTTCATTTTTCCTGGTTAGTGGGATTAAAAATAATAAAGAAGCCAGTGAAAACAGTCACCGGCTTCCTGTAGATTAATAATTTCCTCGTGCTTTAATAGCTTTTTCTACTTTCTGCAAAGCATAAATATAGGCAGCTATTCTCAACGAAACATTATAGTGCTGAGCAGTGGTCCAAACATGATCGAATGCTTTTTTCATCCAGGTATCGGCACGTTTATTAATTTCTTCTTCACGATAATAATAACCGGTACGATTCTGAACCCATTCAAAATAGGAAACAGTAACACCGCCACCGTTGGCAAGAATGTCAGGAACAACAATAATACCTTTTTCCTGCAAGATTTGATCGGCTTTGGCTGTTGTTGGTCCGTTAGCTCCTTCAACAATCAATTTAGCTTTAATTTTTGAAGCATTTGTTGCAGCCCGGATTTGATTTTCCATTGCACATGGAGCAAGAACATCCGTCTTCAAAGTGAGTAACTCTTCATTGCTGATAAGTTCACCACCTTTGAAACCTTTCAACATCCCTTTATGCTTATCACGGAAAGCAATAGCTTTTGCAATATCAATTCCTTTCGCATTATAAAAAGCCCCTGTATGATCAGAAATACCTATAATTTTCAATCCTGCAGTTATAAAGTGTTCAGCAGTTATGGAACCAACATTACCAAATCCCTGAACAACAGCGGTGCATTTGGTTGGATCCATTTTCAGTTTCTCCATAGCTTCCAGAGCAGAAACCACAACACCGCGGCCAGTAGCTTCCACGCGACCAAGTGAACCACCCAGGAACAAAGGTTTTCCGGTAACGACACCCGGTGTAAACCCACCCGAAATTTTTGAATATTCATCAACGATCCATGCCATCTCCTGTGGGCCGGTGTTCATATCTGGAGCGGGGATATCTTTATCCACCCCAAAAACATCAGACATTGCTGAAGTGTAGGCTCGTGTGAGTCGCTCAAGTTCACCTTTTGACATAGAGCGTGGGTCGCAGGTAATACCACCCTTTGCTCCACCGTATGGAATACCGGCAACAGCGCACTTGAAAGTCATCCATGCGGCGAGAGCTTTTATTTCTTCCGGATTCACATCCATTGAATAGCGGATGCCGCCTTTTGATGGCCCTAAAGCAGTACTATGAATAATACGATACCCTTCATAAACATGTATAGAGCCATCATCCATTCTTATGGGAAGACTCACGAGAATCTGCTTGGCAGGAATTTTCATGATTTGATATACATCTTCATCTAACTTAATGATTTTTGCAGCCTCATTAAATCGCTCAATCATTGCCTCATACGGGTTGGTACTATCCGTGGCAACATTTCCTTTTTTTGTAATTTTTACTACAGACATTATTTAGATGAATTTAAAATAGGCTGCGAAATTAGGGTTTTTTGGCGTGTCACCGAAATGGGTACTTTATTTTATTAGGCTTGTAAACCAATGCGTTAGGGGATTTGCCATTTAAATTCCAACACAACTTCTTCGGTAAAGAGGCTGATAAACAACTACTTGATGATGTGATGGGGTTTTTGTTTGAGAAAATGTTAATTTTAGAACTTCTTAAAACCGGCTAACCCATACAACCATGCGAATCGTCTTTATTGTACTACTTCTGTTTCCATTTCCAGGAAAATCTCAGGAACTGATAAATTATTGTCAGGAGAAACATGCAGGTAAGCATCAACGGTCAGCAGCCATTAGTGCGTCAGTACTCGATTACAATGTTAGTCACACCGCCTTGTATATTGATACCATCAGTTTTGTTCCGCAATTGCTGAAGGCGCACGCAGCACTGACTTTAGTTGCCGTACAGGGTCCAATGAGTACCGTACAGATTGATTTATTGGGTTTTGATATTGATTCTATTATTTCATCTGGATCTGCAATTAGTCATACCTACAACGATACAGTTATTGATATTCAAATTTCACCTGCAATCAGTCAAGGTGATTCTATAATACTCACAATTTATTATAGGGGTACACCGGCTCAGGATGCATCGGGTTGGGGAGGTTTTTATTTTACCGCAGGCCATGCTTTTAATTTAGGGGTAGGTTTTCAAGCCAATCCTCACAATTTCGGAAGAGCCTGGTACCCTTGCCTTGATAACTTTACATCACGAAGTCGGTATGATTTTTATATCACCACCGCAGCAAGCTCAAAAGCATTTTGTAACGGCACTTTGCAAGGGTCAACCACCAATCCGAACGGAACGATCACCTGGCATTGGAAATTGAATCAATCAATTCCCTCTTACCTGGCGAGTATGGCGGTAGCTCCTTACATTACCCAACAAAAAACATCAAACGGTATTCCGGTTGAGTTTGCTGCTTTTGCCTCCGATACCGTGAATATTAACAACACATTTTTAAATTTAGATACTGCACTTTATACCTATATCAATTCTTATGGCGCATACCCCTTCGACAAAGTTGGCTACTGTTTAGTTCCGTTCAATTCGGGTGCCATGGAACATGCTTCGAGTATTCACATTGGAAGAGGTTTTATTAATGGATCACAGACGTATGCAACTCTGTGGGCGCATGAACTTTCACATATGTGGTGGGGTGATAAAGTTACCTGTGAAACTGCTGAAGACATGTGGTTGAACGAAGGATTTGCTTCTTTTAATGAAGCACTTTATACGCAGGTAGTAGCCGGTGAAGTTGCTTACAAAGATTGGATAAGAACGAACCATCGTAAAGTTTTACAATTTGCTCATACGCCTGCTCAAGATGGAAGTTATTTGACGATGAACAATATTCCTCATGATTACACCTATGGGATGCATGTATATCAAAAAGGTGCCGATTTGGTTCATACGTTGAGATATTATATGGGTGACAGTGCATTTTTTGCAGGGTGTCAGACTTATATGAACAACAAAGCATATAGTCACGCTAACAGTAATGATTTGCGTGATCAGCTTACAGCAGGTTCGGGGATTACTATGAATCGTTTTTTTGATGACTGGGTTTTCACACCCGGTTTTCCGCATTTTTCAATCGATTCGGTGATTCATATTCCGGGAGGATTGGATCATATGTTTGTTTATACCCGTCAGAGAAGCAAAGGAACTGCTCATTTGTATGAGATGCCGATAGAATTACATTTCAGTGATGGTGTTACCGATACAAGTGTTACAGTAGTTATTGATTCGGTAACGAACATGTTTCACATCCCACTTTATTTTATGCCTCTGTGGACTTCGTTAGATCGTCACGAAAAAGTGAGCGATGCAATTGCTTCCAATGAAAGAACCATCATCACAACAGGAGTACAAACATTCCCTGAAACAAATGTGACGATAAATGTTCAATCAGCAGGAATTACACCATCAATAATCAGAATTGAACATAATTTTGTTGCACCTGATCCATTCACACAATCTAATCCTGGTATAGTAATTTCCGATTATCATTACTGGACAATAAACGGAATTTTTACCTCAGGACTGGTTACAAAGGCAACTTTTCTTTACAATGGATCAACGAGTGCTACAGCAGGTTATTTGGACAATACACTCATCACAGGAACCGAAGACAGTTTGATGATTTTGTATCGTGAAGGTGCTGGATTCAATTGGCAAATAGTTTCAAGTTATACTCACAACACCGGAGCTTCTGTACTTGATAAAGCCGGTAGTTTTATAGTAGATACTTTATTAATTGGGGAATATGCAATTGGCAGATATGATTATACCGTAAGTTTAAATGAAAATGATGGTGAATTAAAATCAATATTGAATATTTCTCCAAATCCCTCCAACGATAATTTTAAAATAACATTCACCAATACCTCGAAAAATAATCGTGATTTGGTAATATTTGATATGGGAGGTCGCGAGGTATTCAAATCGACTATTCAAAAATCACAAAGTGAACTTATTTGGAAGGCCGAAAATTGCAGGTCGGGAATTTATAATGTTGTTTTATTCGAAAATGGATTACGTGTAGCTGGTGTGAGGGCTGTGTTAAATCGCCAATGATGAATAGGGTAGAAGGTGTCAGATAAGTGAAAGTTTATCAAATTCACTCCCTAAAATTTTCACATCATCAGCTTTCATCCATTGTTTAAGCACAGTAGCATAAACGCTCCTGAAATCAGTTTGGTATTTTAAATTTCCTTGCGAAAGTTTTTCGAGATCGGGGGGTGAATTATAAAAACCTTTCTTTTTCAATGCTCCTCCTGTAAGTATTAAATTATTTGCTTCTCCATGGTCGGTGCCATAACTTCCATTTTGCTGAACACGCCGTCCGAATTCAGAAAATGTGAGTATCAAAGTATCATCGAATTTATTATTTTTTTTCAAGTCATTGGTTAACGCTTTCATTCCATCAGAAACAACCGTGAGTAATTTTTCCTGCAAAAGTTTTTGCCTTGCATGAGTATCGAATCCTGAAAGGGAAACATAATAAATTTTAGTCTCACTTCCCGAGCAAATTAATTCTGCAATCAGCTTTAGATTTTTCCCAAAGGCCGTATCCGGATAAATCTCTGTTGTTTTATAAATTTTGGTTTTATCATAAATATAAGAAACCGAAGATGATGTTTCAACAAGGGTTTTGTACAAATAGTCGGCATTGCTGTTTGCATTTTTATCATTTCCTTTTAAGGCCATCATATCTTTGAAAAATGGGTCTTTAGTAGCTCTGAATAACCTTTCCGGATTATTTATTGCCAAGCCTTTGATCATTTTTCCTTTCATGGCTTTGCCAAGTGTTTCATCCACTTCTATGGCCACATGAGCGTTATTGCAGCCTGCACAGCTAGTGTCGAGATATCTGCCCAGCCACCCTGAATCCAAATACTTATCGCTGCCACTTGCAGTAGTCCAAATGTCCATAGAGCGAAAATGTGAGTGATCGGGATTAGGATATCCAACGTTGTTGATAATACACAAATCACCAACTTCATATAATTCCTTCATTCCACTCATTGCAGGATGGAATCCCATTTCAGCATTTACCTTAAGTACGGAAGATTCGGGAATGGCAAGCTGTGGGCGAAGTTTATAATACAAATCATTTTTGTAAGGTATGAACGTATTAAGACCGTCGTTCCCACCAGAGAGTTGAATAACAATTAGAGTTTTTCCATCAAAATCGCTACTTAAACTTCCGTTCAGATTTAGACCATTTAAAAATTTAGGAATGAAAACAGATCCTGATGCCAAAGCAGAAAGTTGAAGAAATTTTTTACGATTCATTTTACTCATGGTATTCTTCAGTTAACACAATTGGTATTCAGGTAAACTCATCAGGTAAATAGCAGTTTTAATTATACGGGTATTTTTGTCGGTTCCGGCGGTATATGAATCAATAAGCTTATATCTGTTTTCACCGGCTTTCGTAAGCAATAAACAGGAGCTAATACTTTTGGTTATTTCTTCGTCGCTCGTTTGAAAAAATTTTTGAGTAAGTGCAGATGTGTGATAGGTTGTTTTTACTTTTTTCCCTTTAACTGCTGTTTCACCGGCCATGCGCATTGTTTCCTGTGCATCAAAATCTTCTTTGGGCACAACAAGCGATTCGGCATCCTGCAAAAGCACTTCAGGCAAACGAATACGATACATAAGAGTGGAGCTGTCAATCCAACTTAATCCCTCCGGCCACCCTGCTACATTGGGAGGATCGAATAGGGTTTGCCCCAACACTTTTTGAATAGGCATCCTTGCTATAGGATTTACAAATGTGATGTTAAAAACTTTTACCATTCCTGTGATGAGTTCAATAGGTGTTTTTATTCTGCAACCAATATTCTCAGCATCATAAAACCATTCAGACGTAAAAATATTTTTTAATAACAATTCAATATTATAACCCGATTTAAAAAACTGATCACTGAGTTTATTTATGTGATCACTGTTTGGCTGATGATTTACAAAATACCTGTAAATTTTTGTAACTATAAACGTAGAACATTCTTTTTTTGCTAAGATTATTCTGATGATATCATCACCATCAAAATTCCCTGTCTGACCATGAAAAGTTTTATCACCTGTATCATGATATTCTTGTCGGATAACAAAATCGCCATCAGGTTTAAAACCCCATCCGGTAAGTGATCGTGCCGCTTCTTTTACATCCTTTTCGGAATAGTTACCAATTCCCAGAGTGAACAACTCCATAAGTTCACGTGCAAAATTTTCGTTGGTTCGTCCTTTCCTGTTGATGTTATTGTTGAGGTAACCAAGCAGTGCTGCATTGCGGATCATATTTTTTAAAAGTTCACTAAATGTTCCAAGGGCATTTTGTGAAATAGTATTGTAATATTTTAACATCCAAATTGGATTGCCAACACGACATGCAAAATGACCCATCCAGAACAGAGTAAGTTTTTCTCTAAGAAAGAAGGACGCATTCGCCTGACGGTTGAAAATTTGTGTAGTTATTTCCATTCTTCCTTCTCTCTCTGTCTTCCGATAAGCTGACTTTTCAGCATCGGTAAAAGACCTGGCCTCTTTGGGCGTCACGGGATTCCAGCCGGTGAGTATTATAGGTATATGATTTTTTGAATTTTCAAATACCTTTTTAATTTCATCGTCAATTTTACCTGATTTCATAGAATCAAGACCCGGGCCAAAACCCGCCCTCCAATAGAGATGTTGAAAATTTTGTTGTGATGACTCCATATTACTATGACCGATGCAGATTCTTTAAGTTTACTGATGGTAAAAATAAAAATCCCGTTTAATAGTTTAAACGGGATGTCATTCATATTATTGATAATTGTTCAATGTTTAACCAGGGAGGGCTCTTTAAGAAAGGTTCTGTTAACCAGATCATAACAATTGCCTTTTGTTAAAATATGGACTTTAAGATTTTCAATTGATATGGGGGAGCCATCCTGCAAATCTGCAATATTGGAATGTTGAATTTCATGACCATCCACTATTGTGACAAGAGTGGAACCGATAATTTCCAGAAACCGACCTTCAGTAATTAAAACCCCGGTATCCTCACCTAAACCTATACCTATACAGCTGGGATTGGCGGCAACTGCCTGAGCAACTCTTCCGAAGCGGCCTCTTTTATCGAAATGCGAATCAATAATCACATTTTTTATGAAGGCCAATCCTGTAGTTATTTTTACTTCTCCTTTAAGCAAAGCACCTGAACTGCTACCCTGATAGATCATGGTATTAGGCATTGCCATAGCGCCGGCACTCGTACCTGCTATCAAAAAGTCTTCCATAAAGTATCGTTTGTGCAAAATGTTTAGAATTTCAGTGCCACCAAAAATGGTACTTAATCTCATCTGGTTTCCTCCTGTGAACATTACTCCATCACATTTTGCTATGCGATCAATGTATTCAGGATTTTTTGCATCTTCTCTGTTTTTAATGTGCATGAGTTGAACATGCTCGTTGCCTAATTTCTTGAAGGCTACAATATATGCTTCACCTACTTCTTCAGGAATAGACGATGCAGTAGTAATTACCTCAACAGTAGAATCTTTGTGACCTCTGATTTCATGAAGTATTCTGCTTAGAATTTGAAGCTCAAAAAAATTGATATTGTTTTTTTGTTCTGAATTTGGCTCATGTTCTGAACCCTTATCTTCATTCCCCCCGATAGCGATTAACTTGCCTTGTGGTTGTTCCATGTTTTATTTGATAAGGTGGCAAATTTAACCCAATATAACTCACATACCGGATAAATTTGAAAAGCTTATCAAGACCTAATTGTTATTACTTTATGTTAAGATGTTTAAAATGAATAGTATACAATGTTAATTGTATATCATAAAAGTCATCCCGTGAAAGGCCATTCAACTCAGCATAGTTGAAAAATTGGCACAAAATGAAGGATAATCAATGGTCAGAATTGTAAAATCCCGGTTTAATCTTGAGTTATGAATGTAGAAAGTATGGAACCGTAAACTCCTTGAAATGGCGCAAATTCTGTTCACATTTGAGGTATTTTATTATTCCAATAATTGGTATACCTGTTATCGGGATCGTGTTCTCGTGCTTGTTTTTGACTATTAAAATAACGATCCTCTCTGGGATCATTTCCGACTCCGGCAATATATGCCCAATTGCCCCAATTGCTGGAAGGAGAATAGTCAATCAGCATTTCTTCAAAATGGTATGCACCCCATGTCCAGTTTACATGAAGGTCTTTTATAAGATAAGAAGCCACCACTTGTCTTCCCCGGTTACTTAAATAACCTGTTGAATTCAATTCTTTCATACAAGCATCAATAAAAGGATTGCCGGTTTCCCCATTTTTCCAGAGAATAAATTTTTCAGTTTGATCTGGTGCGAATGAAAATATTTTATTCTTAAAGCCTTCCACATTAAAATAACGATTGTTATGTTTTTTAAACATGAATCTGAAATAATCTCTCCAAAGCAGCTCAAAAATCAGCCAATAGGTAGATTCATTTTCACCACGAGCGGATTCATATTTTTTTACTTCGTGATAAATTCTGCGTGGAGAAATACAACCCAATGAAAGATAAGGTGAGAGTTTTGTGGAATAATCCATCCCCATCAAATCGTTTCTGCTATTCTTGTAATTTTTTAAGAGATCGGTGTCCCACAGATAGTGTTTAAGTCTTAAAAGAGCAGTTTGTTCACCACCTTTAAATTTAATTCCTTCCTCAGGAATGTCAGACAAACTATTTGCTGAATACAGATTGGAGTCTGGAATTGCATGTAGATTTTCAAATCCGGGAGAATTGAGTTTTAGCGGAACCGGGTACTCAATTCGCACACTTGTTTCTTTCTCTATTTTTTTACGGAAGTTGGTGAAAGTATCAGGGATATTGCGGATGGGGAAAGGGAGATCCTGTTTATGGTACAAGGTGTGTCCAATGAAAGAGGTCAACGGAATTTTAACTTTCCAGAGTGCCTTTTCAACATCATCCATTTCTCTGTTTTCTTCATAAGCTACTTCCTGATGAACATAAACATCATCCACTTTAAGTTCGGTTGCTATCTTAAAAATTTCTTCTTCCGGTTTTCCGTGGAGAATTATTAAGTCACTTCCAATATTCTGGAGACTTTCACGAAAGGAATACACACTTTCTTGAATGAATCTGGTCCTGAATACACCGGTTTTTAAGGTGCCAATTGGAGTTGTTTGATAGAAAAACGGATTAAAGCAATAAACAGGAACCACAAGTGCATTTTTTCGAATGGCTTCATGAATGATTACATTGTCGTGAAGTCTTAAGTCGTTCCTGAACCAAAGCAGAATGGTATTTTGTTTCATGCAATTAGGAACAAACATCTGAGTCTAAAGTTAGATGCCTACAGGTGAATATTTAGCCATTATTGCTAGACAACTATTTCTGATAAAGTTTTGTTTTTCATTTTCTTGATCAATATTTAAACCTCACTTTAGCTGCCAAACTCAACTTATTTTTGCGTAATTCAGAAACAATACCTATTTTCAGCGAACTTTTCAAAAACATTCAACATCACTTTATGAAAATTATCGATATCCGTGCCATGCGGGGTCCCAATTACTGGTCGATCCGCCGTCATAAATTAATAGTTATGAAACTCGACCTTCAGGAGTTGGAGGAAAAGCCGACTAATCATATTCCCGGGTTTCTGGAACGGCTAAAAGCCATGTTTCCAACCATGTACGAACACCGTTGTTCCGAAGATCATGAGGGTGGTTTTTTCGATAGAGTTCAGGAAGGAACCTGGATGGGACATGTTATTGAACACATTGCCCTTGAAATTCAAACACTGGCCGGAATGGATTGTGGATTTGGCAGAACCAGAGGAACAGGTGAACAGGGGGTTTATAGCGTGGTTTTTTCCTATATGGAAGAAAAGGTGGGTATTTTTTCTGCAAAATCGGCAGTTAGGATTGCTCAGGCATTGATTGATGGTACCGATTACGATTTGGCTGCTGATATACAAACCATGAGGGAGCTTCGTGAGGAAGAGCGACTTGGGCCATCCACAGGTTCAATTGTTGAAGAGGCTCAAAGCAGAGGAATTCCCTGGATCCGCCTCAACAGGCATTCTTTGGTGATGTTAGGTTATGGCGTAAATCAGAAACGTATCCAGGCCACTGTCACCAGCCAAACCAGCAGCATTGCCGTTGAAATTGCCTGTGATAAAGAAGATACTAAAAACTTGCTGGAGGCTTCCAATATTCCTGTTCCCCGTGGACGGATTATTTATGATGAGGAAGATTTGAAACTCGCACTTGATTCCATCGGATATCCCGTTGTACTGAAGCCGATTAACGGAAATCATGGGCGCGGCGCCACAATAAATGTGAAAGAATGGACAGGAGCGGTGGAAGCATTAGAGCTTGCAAAACGTGTATCCAGAGCCGTTATAGTTGAAAAATATATTACGGGATTTGATCATAGGGTACTTTTGGTAAATTTCAAGTTCATTGCCGCGGCCAGGCGAACTCCTGCTTTGGTTACCGGTGATGGGAAATCATCAATTCAGCAATTAATAGATGTGGTGAACAGTGATCCAAGAAGAGGATATGGTCATGAAAAAGTTCTTACTGCAATTAAAGTGGATGAAACCACCTTAAATATTCTCAAAGAAAAGGAACTTTCGCTTGAATCCATTCTTCCCAAAGGAAAAGAACTGCACCTGAAAGCTACTGCCAATCTGAGCACGGGAGGAACGTCTACCGATGTAACCGATCTGGTTCATCCTTTCAATGTATTTATGTGTGAAAGAATAGCACGAATTATTGGTCTTGATATTTGCGGAATCGACATTATGACCAACGACATTAGTAGACCTCTTGACGAGGATGGAGGTGCTGTTTTAGAAGTCAATGCCGCCCCCGGTTTCAGAATGCACATTGCACCTACACAAGGTTTGCCACGGAATGTTGCGGAACCGGTTATTGATATGTTGTATCCTCAGGGAAGTAGTATGAGAATACCTATTGTTGCTGTTTCGGGAACAAATGGAAAAACCACTACCACCCGTTTGATTGCTCACATGGCAAAAACGGCTGGCCATAAAGTTGGTTTTACTACCACTGATGGAATTTATATTCAGAATCAGATGGTACAAAAAGGAGATTGTACCGGACCCATCAGTTCGGAGTTTGTATTGAAGGATCCTACTGTTGATTTTGCAGTTTTGGAATGTGCCCGTGGTGGAATTTTAAGAGCCGGTTTGGGTTTTCATAATTGTGATATTGGAATTGTAACCAACGTAGCCGCCGATCATTTAGGTTTACGTGATATTAATACCCTCGAAGATATGGCACGGGTAAAAGGTGTTATTCCCGAAAGTGTTTTCCCCGGTGGTTATGCAATTTTGAATGCCGATGATGACCTGGTAGTACAAATGTCAAAAAAACTTAATTGCAAAGTGGCTTTTTTTAGTTTGAATGAAAATAATCCAATCATTAAGAAGCACTGCGAGGCAGGTGGTTTAGCAGCTATAGCCGAAAACGGATATGTAACTATTTCAAAAGGAAACTGGAAAATCAGAGTAGATAAAATTGTAAGTATTCCACTCACCTTTTCAGGGAAGGCGATTTTCATGATCCAGAATATTCTTCCTGCTGTGCTAACTGGTTTCATCCGGAATTTCAAAATGGAAGACATTCGGTTGGCTCTTGAAACATTTATTCCTTCACCGGTACAAACTCCCGGAAGGATGAATTTATTCCAGTTTAAGAAATACCAGGTGATGGTTGATTATGCTCATAACCCTGCAGGTTTCCAGGCAATCGCTAAATTTTTGGAAAAAATTGATGCCAAACCTAAAGTGGGTGTGATTGCAGGTGTTGGTGATCGTCGTGATGCAGATATTATTCTGCTGGGTACACTGGCAGGGCAAATGTTCGATGAGATTGTAGTCAGGCAGGATAGAAACTTAAGAGGACGTTCCGAACAGGAAATAATTGATTTGATGTTAGTAGGTATCCATCAGGTAAATCCTAACAAAATAGTGAAAGTAATTCCTACCGAAAAAGAAGCTATTGATTATGTAATGAAGCAATCAAAAAAAGGATCTTTCATAACCATTTGCAGTGATGTTGTTCCCGATGCACTCGAGCAAATTATAAAGTACAAAGAAGATGAGGATCAGTTTGAAATTCTTGCTGAAGATATTCCAAATCAACATTAATCTTCGAGATAAAAAACAGAGTAATCGTAAAATTATTCTGAACATCTGATTGCCCTAAAAACTAAAGTTGAGCACCGGATCGGCATGGTTCGAGGACCTTTACCACAGCCCTATTATTTTTTTTGCAACTATTTGGTTACAATGTCTTTAAACTGATGCTGATATTTATCATATTCTAGTTGGCTTTCTTGTGCTAATATTGTCCGAATTCAAAATGATGCGCATTAAGCATTCAATTTCGAAGTCGGTTAAAGATTACATAATGAAAAGAAATTTAGTATTTATTCTTCTTTTCTCACTTATTTCGGTGTCTACCTCCTTTGGAGAAGTAATGAAATTGCCTTTTTTACTCAGTCATTACATTGATCATAAGAATGTGTCCGGTGAAATGACATTCATTGATTTTTTATTTCAACATTATCAGGAGGAAACAATGGAAGATACACATGATCCTGATTTTGCTGCAGATTCAAAGCTCCCGTTTAAAGCGGATGAAGGAATTCACAATCATATCGCTCCCTTCATTTTAAATTCCGGAAAAAAAAGTATTGTTCTGATTCCGGAAAGTGTAATTTTTATTGAAGTTAAATACGTGCCTGTTTTTACATTTTTGCCACAAATTTGGCAACCACCCCGTAATATTTAATTTTTTAGTGTTTGTGCTTTACCAATTTCAGGATGCACCTTTATTGAATCAATTATAAATTAACAATACAAAAAAAATCGTTATGGATTTCACCCATTTGCATTTATTATTAAATCACTTTCCGATGATCGGAACATTAATAGCTATTCTGTTTCTTGCTTACGGTGTTTACTCCGGAAGCAAAAGCACCACTAAAATGGCATTGTTTACTATTGTATTGATGGCCATTCTTGCCATTCCGGTCTTTCTCACAGGAGAACCTGCTGAAGAGGCAGTAGAAAATCTTCCGGGAGTAACAGAGGCAATCATTGAAGAGCATGAAGAAGCTGCAAAACTGGCCATTTGGATCATGGCATTTTTGGGTGCTCTTTCGGCAGTATCGCTGGTCAGTTTAATTACTTCCAATCAAATGAATAAGGCTTTGATGGGCACAACACTTTTGCTTGGACTAATCACCTTTGGCGCCATGGCAAGAACCGGTTACCTGGGCGGGCAGATTCGTCATACTGAAATCAGAAGTGGTGGAACAACAGCTGCAAATGCAGGAACTCCGGAAGGAAACAGCCAAGAGAAAGATCAGGATGATGATTGAGGTTTTAAAAGTAAATTTGCTAAAAGGGTCTGAAGTTTTTCAGATCCTTTTTTTGTTATTTGGAGATGGAACTACCCTTGAATGATAAATTTATTCAATTTTTAAATGAAGTATCTTTGCCTTCCAATTCCTTAACAAAATGGATCCAAGCACTCCACCGAACAGCCTCATCAATTCCACAAGTCCATATTTACTTCAGCATGCATATAATCCAGTACATTGGTTTCCATGGGGTGAAGAGGCACTTGGTAAAGCAATAGCAGAGGATAAGATGATCCTGGTGAGCATTGGTTATAGTGCTTGTCACTGGTGTCACGTGATGGAACATGAGTCTTTTGAAGATTTCGAAGTTGCTGAAATCATGAATCAGTTTTTTGTTTGCATAAAAGTCGATCGTGAGGAGCGGCCCGACATAGATCAGGTTTATATGGCTGCGGTACAACTAATGACCAGCAGAGGTGGCTGGCCGTTGAATTGCTTTACACTACCCGATGGCAGACCAGTGTATGGCGGCACCTATTTCCCGAAACAACAGTGGAAAAATATATTACTTAATTTGGCAGATACCTACAAAAAGGACAGAACCCGTTTCGAAGAATACGCTGAAAAGCTTACTGATGGAATAAAAAAATTTGAAAATGTAATTCCTGAAGATTTAATTTCAAATTTCGAAATGGAAGATATCAAAAGCGCTGTTCAAAATTGGTCCGAATTTTTTGATACTGTTGAAGGAGGTCCCAACCGTGCGCCTAAATTTCCTTTGCCTAATAATTATTTATTTTTATTGAGTTATTATTTTGTGTCGAAGGATGAAACACTCAGGAGTCATATTTTACTCACTTTGAAGAAAATGGCATATGGAGGGATTTATGATCAGGTAGGAGGTGGGTTTGCCCGGTATTCGGTAGATGCCGTTTGGAAAGTGCCACATTTTGAGAAAATGCTTTACGACAATGCTCAACTTATTTCACTTTATAGCGAAGCATATAAACTTTTTAGGGATCCACTTTATAAAGAAGTTGTTTATCAGACATTGGACTTTATTAAAAGAGAACTCACAGGATCTGAAGGTAATTTCTTTTCTGCTCTCGATGCAGATTCCGAAGGTGTTGAAGGAAAATTTTATACCTGGACCCGCGAAGAATTGGTGGAACTTTCAGGAAGCGATCAAGCTGTGATCAGCGATTATTTTAATGTTAATGAAAGTGGATATTGGGAAGATGGGCAATACATCTTACTTAGAAATGACGATGATTACCTCATAGCAGGCCGACATAAAATTTCAGAAGATCAGTTGCAATCAATAATTACAAATTTTAAAAACAAACTACTTGATGTTCGTACTACAAGGGTGCGACCGGGATTAGATGATAAAACCCTCACATCGTGGAATGCGCTGATGATTTGTGGGTATCTGGATGCATTTGATGCCTTCAAAGAAGAATCTTTTTACAATGCAGCCATTACCAACGCTAAATTTATTTTGTCACAGATGGATAATCGGGATGGAGGGTTGAATCATAACTATAAAAATGGAAAAAGTAATATCAATGGTTATCTTGAAGATTATGCATTTTTTATTCAAGCGCTGATTCGATTATATCAATGCACTTTTGATGTTGAATGGCTGGATAAAGCAAAAGAGTTGACTGAATATGCCATCAAGAATTTTGGAGATGATGCAACAGGATTATTTTATTTTACATCGGTGAACGATGCTCCATTAATTGCCAGAAAAATGGAATTGCAGGATAATGTAATTCCGGCATCCAATTCGCAAATGGCCATCAACCTTTACAAACTTGGAATTTATTTTGAAATTAATGAATGGCAGGATAGAAGTAGAAAGATGGTTTCTTCCATGAAAAAATTATCGGAAAGTTACGGTTCTGCATATGGAAATTGGTTGCAATTAGGCTTACAGTTATCTCTGCCTTCTCGGGAAGTTGTTATCTGTGGCGAAAATGCACTACCACTCCGATCACACATTTCAGATCAGTATTTTTTTCCGGGAACGCTGCTTGCCGGATGCACTCAACAGGAAAATATTCCTCTCACAAAATCCAGATTAGTTAAAGGAAAATCATTAATTTATGTGTGCATTGATAACACCTGCCAACTACCTGTAACAACCGCTGATGGAGCTTTGGAACTCCTTTTTAGGTAAGTCTGTGTGATTTGCAAATCATTGATTATTAGCCCCTTTTCGTTATCATCGTAAATCATGACTTCCATCATTTTGAATGTTGGAAATTATTACTTACTTTCATTTTTAATATATCTGCATTTTTTGCGGAATGTAAGTGTTCTAACAGTTTAATATTTATTGATATGAAAACCTACGATGAAAAACACATTAAAAACATTGCTCTGGTGGGCGGGGCGAAATCCGGCAAAACAACACTTGCTGAAACTATGTTGTTTGAAGCCGGATTAATTAATCGAAGAGGAGCTGTTGAAGATAAAAATACCATCTCCGATTTTCATGAGATTGAACACGAAAGAGGAAATTCAGTATATGCTACTTCACTTCACACCGAATGGAGAGATTACAAAATTAATATTATTGACACTCCCGGTCTCGATGATTTTATTGGAGAAGTGCTATCTGCCGTAAGGGTTTGTGATACTGCAGTGATGTTGCTGAATGCTCAACACGGAGTTGAAGTTGGTTCGGAGCTGATTTGGAATTATGTTGATGAATACAAGAAGCCAACAATTTTTGCCATCAATCAACTCGATCATGAGTATGCGAATTTTAATTCTACCGTTGATCAAGCTCGAGCACGATTCGGTAAACAAGTAACTATCATGCAATATCCGGTGAACGCGGGAACAGGATTTAATGCAATCATTGATTTATTAAAGATGACCATGTATCGCTTCCCGGAAAACGGTGGCAAACCCGAAAAGCTGACGATACCACCTGAAGAAATGGAGAGAGCAAATCAACTACATAATGAGTTAGTTGAAAAAGCTGCCGAGAATGATGAGAAATTGATGGAGTTATATTTTCAAAAAGGAAATCTTGATGAAGATGAAATGCGGATAGGAATCAAAAAAGGAATGATGAATCATGATATCTTTCCTGTTTTTTGTTTGTCTGCTAAAAAAAATATGGGAAGTGGCCGACTGATGGGATTTATTGATAATGTTGCGCCATCAGCAATAGAAATGCCCGCTGAAAAGACTGTGGATAATTCAGCTATTGCCTGCGATCCTTCCGGACCTCCGGTATTGTTTGTTTTTAAAACCTTAGTTGAACCACATCTTGGAAAGTTAACATTTTTTAAAGTGCTTTCAGGCGAAGTTTCTGTGGGAATGGAATTGCAGAATACCATAACAGATAGTACTGAAAGAATCGGACAGCTTTTTATCATGGATGGGAAAAGCAGAAATCCTATTGAACGTTTTAAAGCCGGTGACATTGGATCAACACTGAAATTAAAAAATACACAAACCAATCACACATTAACTGCCAAAGGGAAATCGATTCAAATAAAACCAATTGAATTTCCACTACCGAGAATTCGCACAGCAATTATATCAAAAAATAAAGCTGATGATGAAAAGTTAAGTGAAGTGTTGGGTGAAATACACATGGAAGATCCTACGCTGATTATTAAGTATGAAAGAGAAACAAAACAAATACTTTTGCTAGGACAGGGTGAGTTGCATTTGGCAGTTACTAAATGGAGATTGTCGCATATTTACAAAATGGAAATTGAGTTTGAAAAGCCAAGAATTCCTTATCGTGAAACTATTCTTAAATCAGCGAATGCCTCTTACCGTCATAAAAAACAATCAGGTGGAGCCGGACAATTTGGAGAGGTGTATATAAAAATTGAACCTATCAGCAATGGTAATTCTGCGAAGCCGGAATTTCAGGTTCGTGACAAAGAAGAGGTTCAACTTCCCTGGGGCGGAAAATTGATTTTTAACAACTGTATTACCGGAGGTGTAATTGATTCCAGATTTATTCCATCGATACTAAAAGGTGTGATGGATAAAATGAATGAGGGGCCACTCACAGGTTCTTATGTTCGTGATATAGCTGTGAGTGTTTACGATGGCAAAATGCACCCGGTAGATTCAAATGATATCTCATTTAAAATTGCCGGAATGATGGCTTTCAAAGATGCCTTTCATCAAGCCGAACCTCAATTACTTGAACCCATTTATGATATAGAAATTGAAATGCCTGAAGAATTGATGGGAGATGTGATGAGTGAACTGCAATCGAGAAGGTCGGTCATAACCGGTATGGATGCCAGAGGAGGGTATCAGATCATCAAAGCTAAAACACCTCTCGCTGAGCTTGATAAATCGTCAGTTTCACTCAGATCGATCACTCAGGGAAGAGCTCGCATAAAAAGTGTTTTTTCAGATTATCAGCCTGTTCCACCCGAACTTCAAAAGAAATTGACTGAAGAGTATAATAAGAATCACCATCATGAAGCTTGATTATCAATAAAATACATAATTTGGGGATTGTGTAACTCTCTGTCAGGGTTTTCGTTAAACCATTAATGAGAAAAACCGATTCATTATTCCAACCCTTAATTTCGTTCTATTTAATAGTTTTAATATTAAGTGTTTTCTCTTTCTCATCCTGCATGACGGATGAATCGAGTTGTATAGCCAAAAAATCAAACGGAGGCATCAATGTAAATGTTTTTCCTGTGTATAATGGAAAGCCAGTTGTTTCAAGGAAGGCTTACAGAGATACTGTTTATATTAAATATGGCGCAAGTTCTTTTCCCGGAGTTTCGCTAAGTAAATACGAGATTAAATTGGTAGCACCTGTAGGGAATAATTTTGTGAATATTTCAAAATTGAATTGCGGCAATTATTATTTTTATATTGCTTGTCAGGATAGCGCATCAGGTCAGCGATTGACCGGTGGGGCCAGCTTGATCACCGATAAAATTGTTGGTAATTTTGATATCGTCATTCCGGTAAACGGGCAATAGCATTTCTTTTTTTTGAAATATTTTTGTGAGTGACTTCCGAATTTGTTTTCTTTGTTAAAAATTAGTTGTTATGTCAGAACAGGATTTAGGTATAGGTTCAAGAGTTCGTCATCCCGAATTTGGAGAAGGTGTTGTGATCAATGTAAAGCCAAGGACTTACCTGGTGGTTTTTATGCAACGAGGGAAAATTGAAGTTGCTAAGTCATATACTAATCTGGAAGTAATTGATCAGGTTGAAGCGGAATCAGATCTGATAAGTTTGTCGGATGTGGAAAGGATTGTTACCAACATCATTAAAAAGTATAGTGATGTTCAGGAGACGGTTCCTATGGGTGCGAAATGGACCGGTGGAAAAATGATTCTTCAACCGGGAAACCTCAATCTCAAACCCAAAGAAGTACCGGTGGATAATTTTTTCAATAAAATAGTAATGCTTCGTGATCGTTTGAGGGTTTTGGAACAGCGCATCAACTCACATGATAAATTGTCGGAAGAAGATAAAGTCAATCTTCAGCAATACATCACCAGAATTTATGGCAGCCTTACTACGTTCAATGTTTTTTTCAGAGACGATAAAGATCATTTCGTAGGAGAAAAAGGCAGTAAGGAATAAATCAATAATTATCTAATTTTTTCAAGACACTTTAAAATATTCTGTTCCACTCGTTCTAATATTTTTAAAGTGTCGGCTTTTATAAATTTTTGGCCACGTACTTTTTCATACAATTCGATATACCTTTCAGAAACCCTTTCTACAATGTCACTATTCATTTCAGGAACCACCTGTCCGTCTAAACCCTGAAAATTATTTTCAATAAGCCATTGTCTCAAAAATTCTTTTGAAAGTTGTTTTTGCTGAATCGATTTTGATTGGCGTTCATCAAAACCTTCTTTGTAAAAATAGCGGGATGAATCGGGAGTATGAATTTCATCAATCAACAATATTTCGCCATCTGATTTTCCGAATTCATATTTAGTATCCACCAGAATCAATCCTTGTTGTGCCGCCATCTCTGTACCTTTTTTGAAAAGTTTTTTGGTGTAATCTTCTAGCACCAGGTAATCATCTTCGCTAATAATGTCTTTTTCAATAATGTCTTCTCTTGAAATATCTTGATCATGACCATGGTCACTTTTAGTTGTAGGAGTGATAATAGGTTGAGGAAGCCGGTCATTTTCTTTCAAACCTTCAGGAAGTTTTACTCCGCAAAGTTCTCGCAATCCACTTTTATAAGTTCTCCAGGCATGTCCTGCAAGATAACCACGGATCACCATTTCCACCCTAAAAGGATTGCACATTTTACCTATGGTAACATTTGGATCCGGTGTGTCGATTATCCAGTTAGGGACTTCATGTTTTGTGGCATCCATAAAGTAAGCAGCGAGCTGATTCAGCACCTGCCCTTTGTAAGGAATAGCTTTAGGAAGCACTACATCAAACGCCGAAATACGGTCGCTCACAATCATTACCATGTATTTATTGTCGATAGAATATACATCTCTTACCTTTCCTTTGTAATACATGGTTTGTCCGGGAAAATGAAAGGATGTTGAATTTAAAGTGCTCATTTAAATATTTTCTTTTAATCGTAAATATCTTCTTTCTTGCTCAGTTTTAAATCTTTCAGAATAGATGACTTAATATTTATCTGAAAGTAATAGTTCTGTTGGGAACCGAAGGGTACCCAGTTTACGCGCATCTCCCAACAATGTAAGTCGCGGTAAATTCCCAGTGATGTATAGGATAAATCGTTGGCCTCGAAATCGTATCCTGAATTAAAATTAATTTTCCAGTTTTGAGTCAGTGCAACATCCCCATTGAAGTTTAAAGTTTGAAAAATGGTTGATTCCAATACGCCCGGCCGTGAGTATGTAACATTGTAATTTACCGAAAGGTTGAATGGGTAGGAGAAATCTGTATTGCTCGCCTGTTTTTGATCGGTTTTTGGTTTCAAACTGTTGAGTGAAAAACTAACACCGAAAGTAGAGCTTACCAGTCGGGCGAGCCGGTTATTTTCACTTAATTCAGTGGTATTGATTCTCACTCCTGAGCTGTTTGAAATATAAGGATCAAAACTTGCAGCGAGATTAACATTCACTCTTTCAAACAAAATGGTTCTTCCATTAACATTTATATTCGACCATTGCAACGAATCCACAGCAGTATTGTAAGATACACCTGCCGATAAACTTTCAAATATTTTTATTTTTTTCAGGTTTACCGAAGAATCAGTAACAGTTCGGGTTTTCATCTCAAGGTTATTGTCGAGATTGAATCCGATGATCCCATATTTCCCGGAAGGTGGCCCACCATAAATACCTGTTTCAAAAATGGAATACTTTGCAATGTTACCTTGCGAATCAGTTTGGTAATCTTTATAATAACTAAATGAAGGATCACTAAAGTCGGGTCGGTAGCCATAGGAAAGTGTTGGCGACATAACATGTCTGAGAGCGGCTATTTTTCCTTTTTTCATTTGCACCATTCCATAAATTCTCGTATTAAGTGATGCTGAAAGGAGGAAGTCACGCCCGGCTTTAAATCCTTGTAGTGTATCTATAATTACACTGTCATTGGTTGCATCATAATTTTTTTCAATAGTGGATAGATACCAATTTTCATTATATGTTAGCGAAGGTGAAAGAGTGAAGTGTTTTAAAACTTTAATTGAAGTGCTCAAAGGAATACTGTGCGACATTCCATACCGATATTGGTCGGCACTTTCTGATTTAAACAGCAATGAGTCTTTTGTTTGAATGGTGTTTTGAAAATTATTCTGGTAGCTGAAACCAATTTTTTCAAACCATTTTTCGGATCCAACCAACGACCTTCGCTTAAAGGGATAAATACGATTGACGTTGAAGTTGGTTGTAGGAAGACTCAATGTGATATCGTGTGTAATGGTGTTTTGGTTATGTGATAAACTGGCAGAAAATGAGTAGGGTTTCCCTGTCCACGATTTCGACCATGCCACCGACGATTGAAAAGTGTTGGTGAGATAATTATTAGCACTGGAAATATTATTCTGATAATAACCTGAACTACCTAAGTTTACATTTGCGGAGAACACGCTATTCGGTCGGGCTTTTGGATCCTGCCGGTGATTCCATCTTACAAAAAAATCTTTATAAAAATTATAATCCGGAAGTTCTTTTTCTGATTCAACAATTTCAGAATAGCTCACCGATAAATTACCGTTATAATGATACCTATTCGCATAATTGGAATTTAATTTTAATCCCCAACTGCCCAAGGTGTAAATATCTCCTGTAATAGCAAAATCAACAACATCACCAATTCCAAAATAATACCCTCCGTCTTTAAAGAAAAATCCCAGTCGAGTTGATTCACCGTATGACGGAAAAAGTACACCAGCCGATCGGCTTTTTCGTGTTGGAAAATAACCAAATGGAATAGCCAAAGGCGTTGGTACTCCTTCAATAACCAATATTGCCGGACCAGTGATGATTTTGTCATCCTGTATCACTTTTAATTTATTGGCAGAAATGGTATAATGAGGAATCGGGTGATCACAAGTGGTGTAAGCACCATTTCTGATGAAATAATTTTTTTCATCTATCCGCTTTATGGTTTGTCCTAAAATATACCCTTCGCCCTGTTGAGTAGTAATGCTTGTAATCTTCCCTTTTTTTGTGTCAAAATTGTAAGTCACGGTTTTTGCAGTGAACGTTTCCTCTTTTTGTTTAAAAACCGGCAGTCCGGTATCATTTCCTACCGAATCTTTAGAGCCTGTACTATAAAGCTGTCGGGTTATCCAATCCACTTCAATATAATCTGCGTCAAGCTGAATATCTTCATAAAAGACCTTTGCTTTTCCATACAAATAAACCTTTTCGCCGGCAATGTCAAATCTAATGGAGTCATCGGCGGTATAATGAACCTTCGATTTAAGTTCATCACTCAAGGTCATAGATAGTGAATCTACCGGGATGGAATCGGCAACTGCCATGAGTGAATCAGGTGAAAATGAGGTGGAATCGGTAATGGTGATCTTAGAAAGACTATCCGGCATAACCTGCGCTGCAACATCAACCGATTTCACGATGCAAAATAAAAGCAGCGTAAAAATGGTTAATATTTTTGTTGATATTGATTTTGCGCTAATCAGCATTACACGACAAAGAGGAGTAATTTTGAGGTGTCAAAGCTAAAGAAAATAAAAATTGCCAACATTGAACCGACTCGTCTTATTCTCAATTTTAGTATCATCACTGCTGTTTGCTTCATTTTCAACGGGTAACAAGCCGCTAAAGTATCAAATTAGAACAATTGTTATTGATGCAGGCCACGGTGGTCATGATGTGGGGTGCGTAGGTTCTTCGGCCTATGAAAAGCACATTGCCCTGGCGGTTTCCCTGAAATTGGGTGAGTTAATTGAAAAATACTTTCCGGAGGTCAAGGTTATTTATACCCGAAAGACAGATGTTTTTGTGGAATTGCACGAAAGGGCAGCAATTGCCAATCGCAACAAAGCCGATCTTTTTATCTGTATTCACTGTAACTCAGGACCTTCGACTGCCTTTGGGGCAGAAACGTTTGTAATGGGTCTACATAAAACCACGGATAACCTTTCAGTTGCAAAAAGGGAAAACTCCTCCATTTTGCTTGAAAAAGATTACAAAACCAAATATGATGGCTTTGATCCAAATTCGCCGGAAGCCAACATTATTTTTTCTCTTTATCAAAATACCTTCATGAACCAAAGTCTTCATTTTGCGTCACTCGTTCAGGAACAGTTTGCCCAAAATGCAGGAAGATTCAACCGCGGTGTGAAGCAAGCCGGTTTTCTTGTGCTTTTCAAAACAGCTATGCCAAGTGTTCTCATAGAATTAGGTTTCTTAACCAATCGTAGCGACGAAAAATTCCTTATCAGTGAAACCGGTCAGAATAAAATGGCCAATTCCATATTAAATGCTTTTAAGCAGTACAAAACGGACACCGAAAAAAGAGCTTCCGGTAATTATGGTGCTGCTAATGAGGAAGTTATTGATGATAAAAAGGTGGTCGAACCGGTTTCAGGCACTGATGGTAAATCGGAAATTGCTTCCGAAAAGAATGATAAAAATACTCTTAATCAACCTGTTATAACTTCTGAAAAACAAGTAAGTGATACCGGTGTGGTGAGCCATGTTGATGGAAGGGTATTTTATACCATTCAGGTTGGAGCCATTGCAAATGCCTCCTCAAAGGAAGAATCAAGATTTAATTCTGTACCTAAAGTTCGAAAATTGATAGGAGATGACGGAATGACGCGCTTTTATTCTGGCGTTTTTGATGAGATGGAACCGGCCAGAAAGTCCCTGGATGAGTTGAAATTGAAAGGATTCAAGGATGCGTTTATTTGTGCTTTTTCAGGAGCAAAACGTATTTCTATCGCCGAAGCAGGGCAATTGCTGAAAAGAAAGTAAATTTGCATTCTCAACTCATAATTGTATATGAGTTGTAATTTAGCCCGAACTCTAAAATATGGTAGTGAAATTGTCTAAGGAAGTCAAAGTTGGCCTTTTGGTTACAGGTGCCATTGCAGCATTGCTTTGGGGAATGAATTATCTTAAAGGAGTGGATGTCTTTTCCGGTCAGAATAAATACTATGCTGTTTATTCACAAGTGGATGGATTAACTTCATCTAGTGCGGTAATCCTGAATGGTGTCAAAATAGGACAAATTCAAAAAGTTGAATTTATTAAGGATAATTCAGGAAGGATACTAACTACTCTGATCGTCAACAATGATGTTTTTTTAGGGAAAAATTCCATAGCACGAATATCCAGTTCAGATTTGTTGGGCGGAAAAGTAATCAATATTGTGCTGGATACCCTTTCTCAGCCTGCCGAAGATGGCGACACTCTGAAAGCGGAAGTTCAATCTGCTCTTTCCGATCAAATTATGCCATTGAAAGATAAAGCTGAGAATCTCATGCTTTCCATGGATTCACTGGCAATGTCTCTTAAAAGTGTATTTAATCCACAAACGCAAAAAAATCTTAATGCAAGTTTTGCCAATCTTGACAAAACACTCGCTAACATTGAAAATGCGACTGCAAATCTGGATAAACTGGTATCTGCAGACGACAGCAAACTTCGTAAAATGATCAGTAATTTGGAGTCGATTACCTCAAACATTAAAAATAATAACGCAGCGTTGTCAAATGCTTTGCAAAACATTTCAACAATCACCGATTCATTGGCAAAGTCAAATTTGGCATCTACCATCAATAATGCCAATATCACACTCAGAGAAACCGCATCTATAATGGATAAAATTAATAAGGGTGAAGGTACAATGGGTATGCTGATAAATAACGACAGTCTTTATAATGCATTAGAAAAATCTGCAGTAGATCTCGACAATTTATTGGTAGATTTAAAACAGAATCCCAAAAGATATGTTCATATATCTGTATTTGGTGGAGGAAAAAAGTCTAAATAAATCGTCCGGTAAAGTTTAGTTTTTAAAAAACTATGATAAGCAGTATTATATTTCTGGTTTTACTTTCTGTTGGCATAGGATTTTTTGCCTGGAGCGTTAAAAAAATTATTCGAAACATTCGTCTTGGACGCAATATTGAAATCAATGATCATCAGGGTCAGAGATGGATGACCATGGCCAGAGTTGCTTTAGGTCAGTCGAAGATGGTAACCCGTCCCGTTGCAGGCTTTTTTCACATCATCATTTATGTTGGTTTTGTAATTATCAATATTGAAGTACTTGAAATAATTATAGATGGTATTTTTGGAACACACCGGATTTTCGCCAGTCCGCTTGGCGCAAGTTATGATTATTTAATAGGAAGTTTTGAAATTCTTGCGTTTGGTGTTTTATTGGCTTGTGTAGTTTTTCTCGCCCGTAGAAATATCTTGCATCTTAAAAGATTGACAAGTAAAGAACTAGATGGCTGGCCTAAAAGTGATGCGAATATTATTTTGATTGCTGAAATTATTCTTATGTCACTTTTTCTGAGCATGAATGCTGCCGATCAAATTCTTCAGCTAAGAGGTGTTGATCATTACATTGTTGCCGGTGCATTTCCTGTCAGTTCTTTTATTGCTCCATTTTTACAAGGCATTTCCACAGAAACATTAATTGCCATTGAGAGGTTTTGCTGGTGGCTTCATATAGCAGGAATTTTACTTTTTATGAATTATGTGCCCTTCTCAAAACATTTTCATATTTTCTTGTCCTTCCCCAATACCTGGTATAGTAATCTTGAAAAGAAAGGTAAGTTTAATAATTTGGAAGCAGTAACTACTGAGGTAAAGTTAATGCTCGACCCATCTGCTGCTGCTCCTGTTGTTGATGCGGGTGCTGAACCAACACGTTTCGGTGCCAAAGACGTAAAAGATCTCACATGGAAAAATTTGATGGATGCTTATTCATGTACTGAATGTGGACGATGTACTTCTGTTTGTCCTGCAAATATTACCGGCAAGGCACTTTCTCCACGAAAAATAATGATGGATACCAGAGACCGCCTGGAGGAAGTTGGAAAAAATATTGATCAACAAGGCAAAGATTATGATGATGGAAAATCTTTGCTCAATGATTATATAACACCGGAGGAGTTATGGGCCTGCACCACATGTAACGCATGCGTTGAGGCCTGTCCTGTAAACATCGATCCATTAGCTATAATTATCGATATGCGTCGATTCCTGGTAATGGAACAGTCAGCAGCCCCCTCTGAATTAAACGGGATGTTCACTAAGATTGAAAACAATGGCGCACCCTGGCAGTTTTCACCGGCCGATCGATTAAATTGGGTGAATCAGGATTAAATTAATTGATCATGAGCGAAAACAATTTTAAAGTTCCAACAATGGCTGAAATGGTTTCGAAGGGCGAAATCCCCGAGATACTTTTTTGGGTAGGTTGTGCAGGCAGTTTTGATTCACGCGCACAAAAAATTACCAAAGCTATTGCCAAAATACTCAACCATACCGGAATTTCTTTTGCTGTGTTAGGTACCGAAGAAAGTTGTACAGGCGATCCGGCGAAAAGAGCCGGAAATGAGTTTTTGTTTCAAATGCAGGCGATGACCAACATTGAAGTTTTAAATGGTTATGAGATAAAAAAAATTGTTACCGGTTGTCCTCATTGCTTTAATATTATCAAAAATGAATATCCCGGCCTTGGCGGGAAGTATGAAGTTTTACACCATACCGAATTGTTGCAACAATTAATTAATGATGGAAGATTGAAAGTTCAGGGTGGTGAATTCAAAGGAAAAAAAATCACCTTTCATGACCCCTGTTATTTAGGACGGGCAAACGATGTTTATGAAGCTCCACGTGAAGTGATATCCAAACTGGATGGTGCCTTGTCGGAAATGAAAAGAAGCCGTGCAAATGGTTTATGCTGCGGTGCCGGTGGTGCCCAGATGTTTAAAGAACCTGAAAAAGGTAATAAGGATATTAACATAGAAAGAACCGAAGAAGCACTTGCCCTCCAACCGGATGTGATCGCTGTTGGTTGTCCTTTTTGCATGACCATGATGACGGATGGCGTGAAGCATTTTAATAAAGAACAGGAAGTGCGTGTGATGGACGTTGCAGAACTGATCGCAAAGGCTAACGATTTATAAAAAGAATAATGCATGTACGTAGAATTTGATAGCTTACCCGATACCTCTAAAGTTTGGATTTACCAGGCCTCACAGTTCATGGATGATTCCATGACGGAGAATATATTTGCTGAAGCCCGTAATTTTATTGAGTCCTGGACGGCTCATCAGGCCGATTTGAAGGCTAGTGTGAAAATATTTGATAATTTGTTTGTCGTTTTTGCTGTTGATGAATCTTACAACGATGCCAGCGGATGCAGCATTGATAAGAAAGTGCATTTTGTAAAAAGTATGGAGCGCCAAACCGGTCTAAACTTTTTTGACAGAATGAAAATCGCATATTTAGATAATGGTTCAATCAGCCTTGAAAACATGAATAAATTTTCTGCGCTGGTGGATTCCGGTAAGGTAAGTGACGCCACTATCATCTTCAACAATCTGGTCACCACTAAAAGAGAATTTAACACTTCGTGGAAAACTCCTTTCGGTAAATCATGGCTTGTTAATGCTATATGATTCTCGAAATAAAACAGGTAATTGTAAAAAATAAAATTTATTGTCCTGAATAATTTCTGAAGCACACATCACCATGCTAACCTATGTATTGTTTTTTATTGGATTTGTTATCCTCATCAAAGGGGCCGGTATGCTTGTTGATGGTTCGGTTGGGCTTGCCAGAAGATATGGAATTTCAGATATCGTTATTGGATTAACAATTGTTTCCTTTGGAACATCTGCTCCTGAGTTGGTGGTCAACCTCATAGCATCCCTCAATGGAAATTCTGAGATTGCCATGGGTAATATACTTGGAAGTAATATTGTAAATATTTTCTTTATACTCGGGTTTTCTGCAGTAATATATCCACTTACTGTTAAGAAAAATACAACCTTTAAAGAAATCCCTTTTGCTTTATTATCGGCTTTAGTAATACTTTTTCTTGGAAACGATATGTTGTTTAATTATGAGGATAAAGCAGAATTATCTACCGGTGATGGTCTTGTATTGTTGGGATTCTTTGCCATATTTTTATATTATATATTCGCAATTTCTAAAGGTGAATTACTCGATGAAAAAGATGAGACCATTGTGTATATGAAACCTTTTAAATCGATTGGTTTGATTTCAATTGGTCTTGTTGGATTGATCTTTGGCGGAATGTGGATTGTTGATGGAGCTATTGAAATTGCTACCGGATTTGGTGTGAGTCAAAGTTTGATTGGACTCACCATTGTAGCAATTGGTACTTCATTGCCTGAATTGGCAACCTCAGCAGTAGCTGCATACAAAAAGAATACAGATATTGCTATTGGAAATGTGGTGGGATCAAATATTTTTAATTCATTCTGGATATTAGGGATTAGTGCTACTATAAACCCGATTCCTGTATTGCAACGAAGCAACATCGATTTCGCCATGAACATTCTGGCAAGTTTGTTATTATTTGCATTTTTATTTGTCGGAAAACGTCATATGCTTGAGCGCTGGCAAGGTTTTGCATTTATGGGTATTTATGTTGCTTATGTTTTATATCTTATTCAATTAGGTTAATCTCAAATTTATTAACATGCATCTGACTCAAGATCTTGAAACTTTATTTACCATTGCTTCGCTGATAAGTCTTTTAACACTAACCATTCTTGAAATTGTGTTGGGTATCGATAATATTATTTTTATTTCAATTATTGCAGGCAAATTGCCCAAAGAAAAGCAAAAAAAAGCCAGAACACTTGGCCTCACGCTTGCACTGTTGATGCGAGTGGCATTATTGTTTAGTATCACTTGGGTGATTGGTATGAAAGGTGCAATATTCCATGTTTTAAATGAAGCACCTTTTTTAGTCTTTGACTTACCCGATTCGCTCTTAGGAGCTTTAATCTGGAGTTGTTCAGGCCGAGATCTTATTCTGCTGGCAGGTGGAATATTTTTACTGTACAAAACTACCGGTGAAATCAGAAATAAGATAGAAGGTGATGATGACCTTCAAGGCCCCTCATTAAAAAAATTGACACTGAATGCCGCCATCATGCAAATTGTTATCATTGATATTGTATTTTCATTTGATTCTATTTTAACTGCAGTGGGATTGGTTGACAATCTGGTGGTGATGGTTCTTGCTGTAATTTTTGCTATGGTGGTAATGCTCATTTTTTCAGAAAGGGTATCCAGCTTTGTGAATGAAAATCCTACTATCAAAATGCTTGCACTGGCATTTCTCCTCATGATTGGTATGATACTGGTTGCCGATGCATTCCATTTCCACGTTCCCAAAGGATATGTGTACTTCTCTATGGCCTTCTCATTGCTAGTTGAGTCGTTGAATATGCGTATGCATAAGAAAAAGCAACTCCTGAAAAAAGCTGAGATTCACAAGGATCCTAAAAAGGTGTTATAGCGGTTTATGTGATTGGTTTCCTGATCATGAATTGCGAATAAATTACACATTGATTTGTCGGGACAGGTCGAAAGCTCTCCGGTTTCAGTTATTTTGATTAATTTCACTATTGAAATAAAAAATCACTGAAATGAATCTTCCGAATCTGATATCGTCCTTCAGAATTTTAGCAGCACCTGTATTATGGTACCTCATATATGTAAATAACCAACCGGCTTTTGCCTGGCTGTTAACGGCAGCATTTTTTACAGATTTAATTGACGGAGTAATTGCACGTAAAACTCGGCAGGTGTCAAAGTTGGGCAGCAAGCTCGATTCTATTGGTGATTCTCTTACAATTCTCACTGGTCTCCTTGGATTATCATTTTTTCGTTTTGAACTGGTGCAACAGTATTGGATCGAGATTGTAATTGTTGTAGCATTACATTTTATACAACTCCTATTAAGTTTGTGGCGCTACGGGAAAATCAGCAGCTTTCACACATGGTCTGCAAAAACAGCAGCATTGTTTGTGGGAATATTTATTCTTGTAACACTTCATTTTGATTTTATCCCATGGCTTTTTTATCTTTCACTATTACTTTTAGTTATTGATGGAATTGAGGACAGTATTCTTGTTTTTCTCCTTCCAAAATGGGAAAATGATGTGAAAGGAGTTTATTGGGTGTTGAAAAAAAGAAATGAGGGAATTTGGAAATGACAGAATGTGAAGTAATGTGGAAATGGGGGAATGTGAGAATAAAGAATTTGAGAATTTAGGTATTAGCTGTTAGCCTGCTTGCGGGCTGGACTATCTTTGCCCGCCTAAACTGGAACTGGCTGGGAACACGAAGCCCCGCACTTTTGAGAAGGTGCAGTGCACGTATCGCATGAGCATAAAGCACATAATGGAAAGGTAAAGGATTATGAGGAGAAAACTAAATTGTGTATAGAAAAGAGTATTTTATCCTTAAGTCTTATCATTGTTTTGGATATCTTCAATATGTGGATATTTCCCTGATAACCGATTAATAACTGTTGTTGCAGATATTCCGTGGATGAAAATTGAGGCCAGCACAATAAAGGCAACCACGGCCCAGAGTTCTGCCCCGTTATCAAACTTTGTTTCTTTGAGTGCAAAGCTAAGGTAGAAAAATGAACCTATGCCTCGAATACCAAAAAAGCTAATTGCAAATTTTTCATTTCGATGATAAGGGCTTCCAATCATAGAGATTAAGGCCGTTAGTGGGCGGATAATAAATATAAACAGTAAGCCAAAAAGCATCCAATGAAAAGTTAATGGCTTAAGAATACCAGAAACTACTGTGCCTCCTAATAAAATAAGCGCAATTGCAACAAGTATTTTTTCTATTTGATCAGTAAAGTTATGAAGTTTTTTATGATATTTATGACCCATTTCTGCATTTCGAAGTGTAATGGCTGTCACAAAAATTGCAATAAATCCGTAACCATGAAGCATTTCAGTTATTCCATAAACTGTTAATGTGGCTGCAATGCCCACAAAGCCATCACGAATAACTATAAAATTTTTATTTTCCGGAAGATAAAATACTAAATAGGCAAGGAGCTTTCCCATGGAATAGCCAATAAAAATACCCATAGCCACCCGGAAAAGTAAATCCATCAAAATCCAATCAATTAATTTTTCTTGAAGTGAGATGGAAGGAACTGCAATAGCCAAAGCTAACCATGTAAACGGAAATGCAATTCCGTCATTCATACCCGCCTCAGCTGTTAATGTAAACTTTGTATTATCCTTTTCATTATCTAAAGGTGGTCCAACTTGTACATCGGATGCCAAAACAGGGTCAGTGGGTGCCAAAACAGCCCCTAACAAAATTGCCGAAGGTATATTCAAATTAAAGAAATACCAACTTACAAAAGCTACCAAAGCAATTGATAGTAACATGGTAATAGTGATGAGTCTGAAAGGAACCAGCCAGGTTTTTAAAGAAAAGGGTTCATCAATTTTAAGTCCTGTACCCATTATAGAAACTATTACTACCAGCTCAGTAAAATGCAAAGTAAAATTCTGATATTCTATTGGCGAAGCTATTGGCAATGAAGGAAGTAATAGATACAATAAAATGCCAAAGATTACATATAATATCGCGTACGATATTTTAGTTTTCTCTGTGAGTAGGGGCATCCATGCCATAGCAAGAGATGCAATTCCGATAATTGTTAAACAAATTAAATAAGTACTCATTGACAGGGTGGTGCAAATTTTAAAAATATTTTATATTTGTATTTTAGCATTAACATGCGTTTAAAATGATTGTCAGGTGAGTTCCTCCCTTATTTAATTTAACATGCTGGTTTGTTCATTATCGCGCCGCAAGTTAGAGATTGTATTGTGATTGGGAACCAGTTCCTTCATCAACCATATCACTTCAATGTTTAGTTTGCATTCCTTTTCCGCACCCGGCTGGAACGAATGCTGTTCAGGTAACCATACATATACAGATTCAGTAAATATTTTAAGTGATAAGCAGTGCATCCTTCTGTGGCAGTTTTAATCACTAACTTAAAATCAGAAAAATTTATGCTCTCTATGAAAAGATCGATGATGCTTACTTTGTTATCCTCCTCCCCAAGCTGATCCAGTGTTTCCGGAAACAGGGTGCTTTGAAACCGATTTATTCCTTCTATAAATTGCATGGTTAAAGATAAAAATATCCTTGCAAAAAGGCTAATTTAGTTTTGAAAAGTATTCAACAAAAGGGATGTTAGTTTTTAGACAGTTTGACGTTGCTGCTACCCTAAGGCTTGAACTATTGCTACAAATTGATTCCCTGCCCGACTGAGACATTCAGGAGGGGAAAAACAAATCGTTCATTAACCACAAATCTGTCTTTGGAACACGAAACCCCGCCTTTTGGGTGCGGCTATCATTTCGTTGGTTCATATAGTAACTTATAAATTATCATTATCGTCTTTCTGCCTTTCATTCTTTTACGAATTTTAAAGCACTATTATTTAACTCAAGTATATACATACCACTCCGTAATTCTTGAATGTCAATTTTTGTAACTCCTTTATTTGTAACAGTACTTTTAATCAGTTTCCCATCTAAAGAAAATATTCGAATATTACATTCTTCTTTAGAAAAATTTTCAGAAATATATAGGAAATCCGTTACCGGATTTGGATACACAGTTGGAAGCTGTTCATTAATTTCATTTAGACCAACAGATTGTAAACAATTAATGATGTTACCGTGGTTTTCGATAGCATCAAAAACCTCCTGCTCAACAGTATAAAAAATAGAGTTGCTATTGGTTTGATAACCTACTCCTACGCCATTATTTATAAAAACAAAACCAACTTTTCTAATTGTATCAAAATAGGCATCACTTACCAAGCCATATGCCTCACCCGTATGACCAAGCATTGAATTACTTCCCGGTAGAGCAATATCGTTCCCGGGAGTCGAGGTAATACGATGAATTCCAAGTCCCCAACTTCTGAAAAGACCGAAGTAATTATTGCCATTACTACCGTTATACGTCCATTCATTGGCGAACATAGCGTTACAACTCGTTCCTGAAAGGAGTGTTACACTATTGAATGAGCCATTATTCATCAAGACAAGAAATATTTTAGCAAGGTCTTGACCCGAACAACGAAAGCCTCCTTGTGGCCCAAATCTACCACCATTTGTACCTGGAATATAACCACTAAGATTATTAAAAACTGGCTGGATGCCTAGATAATCATCAGCTTGTGGAGTCCAAACACTACTGATTTTTCTATATAAAACAGCAAGTTCATCAATATCTGTTAAATCATTTACATTAAAAGAAGCGTCAATTCCCAACGGATCACTTATATTCTGTTTACAGTACACATCAAAACGCAAATTGGAAGCCTTTTCTACAATAGTTCCAAGGATTACGTAGTTGATGTTTGAATAATTAAAATAGGAGCCCGGTAATGTAATGTTAAATTGTCCTGTTGTATAATATGCCCCACTTGGCGTTAGGATTTCACTTAAATTAGGAATTGGGTTGCTATTTACTGTTGCAGCTAAAAAACTGCTGTATGTTGAGCCATCAATAATAGTCGAAGTATGTGACAGGAGCATTCTTGTAGTAATAGGAACAGCAGGATGATTTGGATTTTGAACACTGTACCCCAAAATCGAACTGATATCGACATCTAAATCCAAAAGATTTTGTTCTACGAGTTGCATAATAGCAATTGCTGTGATGGTTTTAGAAACACTGGCAATTCGGTACTTTGTATCTGTTGTGGTGTTTATGTTTCGGGAGAAATCGGATTTTCCTATAGATAGGTTTTCTATAATTCCATTTTTGCAAAAAACAACCAAAGAACCACCCATCATGTCGTTGTTTGCTGAAATGGTATTGAATTGGGTAGCCAAACTCTGAGCGGATGTATGAGCACTAAAGCAAATTACGCTAATTACCCAAAGAAATAACCTTTTTATCATATCAAATTTTATTTGTGTTATGTCTAATTTTTAGACTGTCAAATTTATATTTTTTTGTGTTTACTGTTGTGTTTTTACAATGACCGATAACGGCAGTCCGCCTAAAAACTCCCATCTCCCCAAAAATAATCAAATAAACTTACTAGACAACCGGTGGAAGAGATTTAAGCAACTTTTAGCGTGAATTTATTGAAAATGAGTTCAGTTCGCTTCCAAAAACAAAGTACTACGAATCGCCCGAAGCTCTCTTTCTGCTGGATCAAAAATAAGCAAAATAATGTTTGCTTTTAAAGACAGTACCTCAATTAGCTGCCGTTATACTTTTCCTATGTCGTTGTCAGTTCGTCTTTAAGCATAAACTCTCTGTAAAATTCGTAAGCTATAAACCACAATGAGTAAACTGTTAGTCGTCCCCAAAAGTCAATGAACGGAAGTGTTACGGCTGTTGTTGGAAGTTTGTCAAAATAGCCAAGCAATGAGAACAAAGGAATGTTTAAGCATACTAACGCTATTACAAATTTGCGTAGAGTTATGGTGTCATAAATATATTGTCGGTAAGCTGCATAGCCAACAAACCAAAGTGAGTAAACACATAACCTTCACCAAAAGTCAATGAACACTAAATCTTTTGGGTCGGTGCTAAGTTTTTGTAAGTATGCTAGAAGCAGAAACACAAAAGCGTTTCCGCCAACTATGGCAACTAAAATTTGATTAATTGTTTTTTTATTCTTTGTCATGTTGTTGATTTTAATTGTGAGTTTTTAATTCTGTTCATGGTGTAAATGATAAGCACTACAAGCATTGAAAAAAGTATCAATGATGAACCTTGTGTGCCGAAACCTAATCCTCCTTTTTCGTGTGTCTTTGTCAGCAAATCGCCAAAGGTTGCACCGAATGGTCGTGTTAAAACGAAAGCAACCCAAAACAAAAGAATTGTAGAAAGTTTTGTGAAGTAATGAGCCAACACAACAACGGCTAAAATGCCACCGATTAAAATTGCACCGCCTGCAAAACCAAGCCCTGAATTGTCAGCAAGGTAGTCGCCTAATGCTGTGCCTAAAGTGTTGGATAATAAAATGGCAGTCCAATAAAAAAGTTCACCTCGTCTTGTCGTGATGTCTGTGACGGATAATGATTTTTCACTTAGTCGCCACACAAAAAGAGTTACGCAAAGAATAGAAACAAGAATTAAACTTCCTGTTGCGTATCCTAAACCTAAAGTCCTGTCCATGTAGTCCGACATGGTTGTTCCTGCTGTGCTTGTTGAAAGAATGACAAGCCAATAAATTATCGGAATGTATTTCTTAGAAAAAAGTTGTGCCGCAAGTGTTACAAAAAATCCGCTTAGTAAAATGATTGAACTAACTGCATAACCTACGTTCATTGTCATTGAAAGTAAATCACCTGCCGTTTCACCTAATGTAGTTGCACAAATTTTCGTTATCCAAAAAAGAGCTGTTATTTCTGGTATTTTTTTCATAGTTGTTATTTTGATTGATAAAAAAGAGAGCAGCGGCTTGCCGTTGCTCTCTTGGTTTTTTTAATCTTTCTTTTCTATCTCCTCAAGTTTTGTTTTGCTCAAAACGTTTCCGTCAGTTGAAAGCAATACATCAAATGTTTCTTCGCCTTTTTCAATCTCGGCTTCAAAACAGTTGGCGTTTTTTATACTCTCAATTTTACTGGCTTCGTTTATTTTGAAACCTGCAAAATCTTTTTTGAGTGTTGATTGAATAGCAGATGGCAAAGCAGAAACTTCAACCTCTGTTTCTGTTTCTAACCATTTACCTGTGTTGTCAAAGTTTGCTGAAACTTCTTCACCATTCAGTTTGAAGTTTGCTTCAAACTCCGTTTTGTTTTCCATTTCCCAAGTTGCTTTTGTAGCTGTAGGGAATTTTGTTTTGAATGCTGATGCAACGGCAGCAGGAACTTTGTCGGCTGATATTTTTTGAGCACATGCCGAATTGCTCATTATAGCTGCTGTAAGCAGCATGAAAATTATTTTTTTCATTTTTTAAATATGTTTAATTGTTTGCAATACAATTACTGTCAAGTCCAACTGGACTTGATAAATAAAAAGCGAAAACAATTAAACTATCGGAGGACGGAACACAAAAGGGATGTAGTCAGAAAAATAAAACCTGTCTGTGTAATTTGGTAAGTTGCTTTTGAAAGCAAGCGGTTTTGTAAATGAAACATTGTACTGGTGAGTTACAAAAGTTGTCTGTCCATGAACATGATGAAACTGAATAGGCGAATGAGGTTTTTGGTCGTCCCCGTTATCGTGCTTGTCAAATAAGCCGTCAATGTTTATGAGGTGGTCAGTTAAAAAGTCAAGCGGTGTCATGTCCTTGTCTTCGGTCGCTTTGCAATGCTGATACATTTTAGGCAAGTCGGCAATTGCTGAAAAGTCCCCCTGCGGCAAACAAAAAGTCCCGAAGAAGTAATAAGTCAAAAGCAATATGGATGTCAGTCGTGTCAATTGTTTTTTAATAACGGCAAAGTTATGATTTTATTCTGGCGGTTGATGATTGCTCTCTCGTCTAATAATGGCAGCTAACGTTTTTGCGGCTTGGCGAAGGTGGCGATTTTACCACAAATGTTGATGTGGAGAACCAATGTTTGATTAACCACAAATGCGTCTGCGGAGTACCGAACCGCCACTTTTGCCAAAACGCTGTGTGCGCCACGCATGAGCATGACGCACAAGTTCGAAAGGTAAAGGATAGCGAGTAGAAAACCAAATTGCTATTTGTCTGACAATTAATGTATTCCAGAGGGTGCCTGCCTGTTCGGTCAGACGGGAAAGTCCCACCCATCATTTGGCAAATGCTCAGGGCAGGCCTACAAAAAAGGGCGACAGAGGAAAATACCAATTGACAGTAAATGAGAAAGCATGGAAACGATTGAAGCTATCGCTAAAATCCATCACCCGAAAAACTTCACCCTTATCCCTAAAAGATCGCCTTGCTAAAATCAAAGAAGTGCAACGAGGATGGCTTAATTATTTTCGAGGTACAA
>Ga0105044_10000778_pt1 | contig 40467 bp, 30 predicted proteins | sample MAT01_FD_78092 | JGI IMG/M metagenome (GOLD analysis project Ga0105044, IMG submission 78092) | Freshwater microbial communities from Lake Fryxell liftoff mats and glacier meltwater in Antarctica - MAT-01 | ecosystem: Environmental > Aquatic > Freshwater > Ice > Liftoff microbial mat | place...
GCGTCCGTGATCGAGACGTTGTTCGCGCCCGAGTTGTTCAGGCTCACCGCACCGGTGAAGTCGTTGGCCTGCGTCAGCGTGATGGCATTCGCCCCTGCCGTGAAGCTCGAGATACCCGTTACCGTCGAGGCCGCGCTCTGCGTGATGCTGCCGCCTGCCGTCACGTTCAGGGTGCCGCCAGCCGTGAGACCCGGCAGCACGACGCCCGCGTTGTTGAAAATGATGTCGATGTTGTTCGCGCTCGTCGGCAACCCGGCGAGCGAGGCCCCGGCGTTGGTATCGCGAAGCCCGATGTCCCGGATCGTGCCGCCGTTGGCCGTGGTGAACGTCACCGCGCCACCGCCGAAATCGTTCGCCTGGGTATGCAGCAGGATGTCCTTGCTGCTGCCGGTATCGATGATGAAGGTCGACGTGCCGCCCGTCTTGGTGATTGCGCCGCTCTCGCTGAGATGCCCGTTCTTGACCGTGACGCTCAGTGCGCCGTTGGCCATGGCCGAGGCAGCCAGCACCGTGTCGCCATTGTTGAACAGGGCAACGTCGTTGGTGCCGCTGTTGTTTAGCGCAACCGTGCCGGTCAGCGCGTTGGCGGAATCTCCCAGCGTGATGACACCCGCGCCGCCGTTGAAGGTCGCCGCGCCCGCGCCGACCGCCTGCGTCAGAGCACCGGCCTGCGTGATGCCCGCCGCGTTCACCGTCAGCGTCCCCATGCCGACGCCTGATGCGCCCAGCACCAGCGCGTTTGCATCCGTGATCGAGACGTCGTTCGCGCCCGAATTGTTCAGACTCACGGCACCCGTGAAGTCGTTGGCCTGCGTCAGCGTGATGACGCCCGCGCCGCCGTTGAAGGTCGCCGCGCCCGCCCCGACCGCCTGCGTCAGCGCGCCAGCCTGCGTGATGCCCACAGCGTTCACCGTCAGCGAGCCCGTGCCGACGCCTGATGTGCCCAGCATCAGTGCGTTCGCGTCCGTGATCGAGACGTTGTTCGCACCCGAGTTGTTCAGACTCACGGCACCGGTGAAGTCGTTGGCCTGCGTCAACGTGATGACGCCCGCGCCGCCGTTGAAGGTTGCCGCGCCCGCCCCGCCCGCCTGCGTCAGTGCGCCAGCCTGCGTGATGCCCACCGCGTTCACCGTCAGCGTGCCCGTGCCGACGCCTGATGTGCCCAGCACCAGTGCGTTCGCGTCCGTGATCGAGACGTTGTTCGCGCCCGAGTTGTTGAGGGTAACTGCCAGCGAAAAATCGTTCGAGGCATTGTTCAGCGTGATGGCGTTCGCACCGACGGTCAGCGAGGTGGTGCCATCCACATCCAGCTTTTGCGACTGCGTGAGCGCGCCGCCGGCTTGCAACGCCACGTTGCCGGAAGCGGTCAGTCCGTTGGTCGCACCGGCGGTGCCGATCGCCAACCCGGTGCTGTTCGTATAGCTGACAGTCCCCGCCATGTTGCCAGCCAGCGTATTGATGCTGTTGCCGGCATTGGTCAGTGTGAACGTGCCCGTGCCTAGCAATTCAAGCTTGTCTGCTGTCACCGTCACGCCCGCGCCGCTTACGCCCCCCGCGGTGGTGTTGAACGTCGCCGTTCCGGTGCCTGCGTTGACGTTGTGGGACAGGGTAAGCGTATTGCCGGTATTGAAAATCAGGTTGCCGCCGGTGGTCGTCGCGCCAGCCTGACCGTCCACCGTGGTCAGCGTCAGCGCACCCGCGCTGGTGAACGATACCGCGCTGTTGCCTGCTGAAACGGCAAGATTGGTCACCGCATTGGCGGCGTTGAGCGTGATCGCCCCCACACTGACAAGTCGAAGATCAGTAGCCGTAATGATGCCTGCACCGGTAATGCTCCCGGATGCGCCATTGGCCAGCAGGGACAGCGTCGCCGCACTGGCAGGCGAGATACTGGCACTGACATCGATGTTGCCTTCGCTGCCGGTGCTGCCCACCCGCAGAACGCCCGCGGTCACGGTATCGAGCTCGGCGTCGGTCAGGCTCAGCTTGCCGCCGGTTTCGGTGCCGAGATCGTAGTTGCGGTTGGCCGTCGAGGCGCGGATCTGCGTGACGCCGGTCCCACTGTTGAGACTGCTGCCGGCCTGCAGGTCGACATTGTCGGCAACAATGTTGATGGCGTTCGTGCCGCCGCCGTTGGTGACAGTCTTCGTTGCGCTGTTGGTAAACGTGCCGGTGCCGGCGGTGAGCGTAACTCCGCCCGGGCCGGAAATCGTGTTGTTGTTGGTGATGCCGACGCCCGTGAGCGCGACCGTGCCGGTGCCGCTGGAACTCACAGCGCCGTTGACCGCAATCGCGCCGGTGCTGCCGACGCTAACGTCCGCCGCGCCGCCCCCCGATGCATTGATTGTGGTCAGCACCAGCGGAGAGTTGCCGGCCAGAAAAATCCCCGCGCCCGCCGCGCTGGCCGTCGCCCCCAGCGTGCCGGCGACCTGCGAACCACCGCCGGTTGCACTACCGAACAGCACTTGCAGCGGCGATCCGAACGTATTGATCGCGCCGCCAATAGTCAGCCCGATATTGCCGGACGATGCAGTGCCGCTGGCATCCGCAATGCCGGCAGCGCCGACACTGAGCGCGTTGGCCCCGCTGAGATTGACGCCACCGGCGCCTGCCGTGACGGAGATGTTCCCGCTGGTGGCCGCATCACTGGCGCCTACGCCAGCGCCGGTCAAGGATGCAGCCCCGGTGCTCAGGACGCCCGCTCCAGTCACGGTGCCACCGGAGAGCGTGATCGCGCCGGAGATCGCGGTCTCATTGCCTGCGCCATCCACCACTGTGGCGGCGCCAGTCGCGACGTTGCCGGTCAAGGTGAGAACGCCCGTCGTTGCGGTCAGCGAGACCGAACCCGAGGCGATGCCATCCACCGTGGAGGCGGCCGTAGTCACGCCCGAGGTCGCGTTAACCGTGCCAACGGTAAACGCGTTGGCGTCGGTGTACGCCAGCGACTGTCCGACGCCGCCCAGACTGGCCGCGAGGGTACCGATGTCATTGCCCGTATCGTTCAGCGTAAAGGCACCGGTTCCCAGCAGTTCGAGGCCACCTGGTGTCGTGATCGCGCCGGTCTGCGTCACCGCGCCGCTGGAGGTAATCTGAAAGTTGTTGCTGTTGGCCCCCGCATTCAGGCCGGCGATGTTCAGCGTGCCGGTATTCGAGATGAACGTGTTGCCCGCGCCGACTTGCGCGGCATTGCTGGTGTTGACGGTAATACTGCCGCCGTTCATGGCAGTCAGAATGGGCGTGCCGCTGGTACCGACACCACCGCCACCAGCCCACATCACCAACCCGGATGTTGCACTGCCGGTAATAACGGAAGCGCTGCTATTAGTGATGTCACCAATTCCCAAGCACGATCCCACCCCACAAGCTCCGCCAACCCCACCGACGTCCCAGTTTCCGGCTACCGCGCTGTTGTGGTCCGCCAGAAGCGTCAATGTGACGGCGGGATCGATGGTGACCGCGCCCGTGATATCGATATTGTCATCCGCCCAGATCGTCGTATTCGCGGCAAAGAGACCTGACACCGTCGCGTTGAGCGGATCGATGATGAAACTGCCGCGCGTGTAGCCCGGCGCGGCATTGCCGAAGACCGAACCGGCGAAGGAGACGAGGTTGCCGGCGCTGAATTCACCGGAACCGCCGTTGCCGGAAGTCAGGCCGCCGGAGAAGTCGATGACCTGCCCGTCTTGGGCGTACGCATTGCCGGAGGCATAGAGATAGACCGAACCACCACTGGAAAGGACATCCGCACCGCGCGCTTCGACCCTGCTGGTGCCGGACAGCAGCAGTGTGTCCTGCGCGATCATCGCGATCTGGCCGGCCGTCGCGTTATCCCCTGCATTCGCGCTGACAGTGCCGGAGTTGGTCACAGTGGCACCTTCGATCGAGATACTTCCGCCGCCGGCCCCGCTCGCCGCGCCACTCGCGGTCGTTACGCTTCCCTGCTCGAGGACGACGTCCTTCGTCGCCCTGAACACAATCTTGCCGTTCTCGCCCATCACGGCGCTGTCGGCGCTCACGAGCCCCGCCTGGCGCACGACGCCGCCGTGCATGCCGATGCGGCCGCCCGACGCCATGATCTGGCCGAGGTTCACGACCTGGTTGTCGGGGGCGACGACCTGCACGCGCACTTCCGGGGTCAGCGCATTGAAGATCTCGACGCTGCGGCCGGCGGCGAGCAGCACTTCGCCATTCGGGCTGTTGATGACGCCGGTGTTGGTGACACTTGGCGCCACCAGGTAGACGTGGCCGCCCGAGGGCGTCGTGATGGTCCCCTGGTTAAGCAGCGCGCCCGCGTTCGGGTTGTCCTGGAACTTGAACTTGCCGTTGAGAAAATCCTGATTCGACATGTCCAGCGTCGACGCCAGAAAGCCGTTGACGTTGATGTTGGCGCCCGGCCCAATCACGATGCCGTTGCCGTTGATCAGGAAGACGCGGCCGTTTGATTGCAACGCACCGAGGATGGTCGACACATCGCCGCCGGTGACGCGATTGAACACGGCGCTGGAGCCGGACTGCTGGATGAACTTGGTGATATCGCCGGCGCCGATCGAAAAGCTCTGCCAGTTGATCACCGTGCCGGGACTGTTGGTGATCGCGAGCAGGTTGCCGTTCTGGTTGAACACGGCGTTGCCGATCACGACCACGCCGCCCACTGGGTTCGCATACGCAACTTCCCCGGCGAAACACGAGGCGACCGCAAGCGCCACCAGCTTGCGGTTCAGTCCACGGACACCTCGGCTTGCGTGTTGATGCTTACGTTTCATGGCGAACTCCCTGGGCGCCAACCGCGCCCTGCCCTGTCAGTCGGCGAAAACTACACTCAACGCACCACCCGGGATTCGGAGGACTCGGGCGGAGGGCGCCTCGCCACCGCGCCGGCAAAAAAACTGCCGACGCCATGGCTTTCTTATTGATTCAGCTCAGGAATCTCCGGTAATTACGACCGGGATCCTGCTCCCTCTCCCGCCCGCCGGCACAGGCTGAACAGCCTGCGCGAGGGCAAGCGGGTACGTTAGTCCTGACGGCCCCTTTGCGCAAGCGCCGACGCCCTTCCGTTGTCATCATTCCGTCATCGCTCCCGGTCAGAAGGAGAACACGGCCGCCCCCATGATCCGGCCGTCTCCCGTCGTGGTGCCTGGGCCGTGTATCACTTTGGCGACGTCGAGCCGAAACGAGAACGACTCTTTGTAGAGGTAACGGATACCCGCGCCGTACGAATCGAGGCTGACGACCGGGCTTTGCGGCGACTGGTTGTAGTTGAAGCGGCCCCATCCGGTGTCCCGGAAGGCCAGAAAGCGAATCTGCGCGCCCGGCACCTCCAGCATCGGCGCGAGATTCGGCGTGTATGCCTCGAAATTCATCCACCAGCCGGAATCCGCCGAAGACTGGCGCTCCGTAAACCCGCGAATGTTGTACATCCCGCCGAAACCGATCTGTTCGGCCGGAATCAGCGCATCACGCGTCCACTGGGCGTTGCCATTAAAGCGAAACTGGAAGTCCTGACCCGTCGCATACACGTAGTTGAGTCCCGCACGGCCGAGGTGGAAGCTGGGCGTGGCGTTCTGACGGGTCTGGCTGAACACTTCGTTGCTCTGGTCGGTGCCGCCGTTGAACGGATTGGCAAACAAGCCCGCAAAAAAACCGATTTGCTGGTTCGGCAGTTTCAGCACCCCGTTGTAGACCGCGGAGATCGGCTGGACCGTGATATCCGGCACCAGCGCGACGCCGGCGCCGACTGTGGTGACGTTGTTCTGGAAGCGCTTCTGGTCGTAGCCAAACACCAGTTTTTGTTCGTAGCCCTCGAAAACACGCGGCAGATTCTTGTTGTAGCGGACGGAAAACACGGTGCCGGCGCCCGCCACGTTGAACAGGTTCTGCACGGTCCCGGAGTTCACGTTGGAATACGCCACCACGAGATCGAGACTGTCCCCCAGCGAGTAGAAAGGAATGCTCGCGCCCAGCGCGAAAATCGTGACGTCTTCGTAGTGATCCGGCGACGTGATGTACTGCCCCGTGAGCACGATGTCGCGGTCCCAGAAGCTCGCCTGCTGGAAACCGAAACCAAGGCGGAAATAGCCCGTGGCCTTGGTGCCGGTGGAGTCGAGCGTCACGCTGTAGCGCTTGGCATCGGTGTCGGCAACGCGCACTACTGCGTCGACCTCGCCTTCGGTCGCACCCGCCCGCAGCAGCACCTGCTGCCCCTTCGCCGGGTTCTGGTTGGCGAGCCGCAAGTTCTCCGCCATTTCCAGTGAATTCGGTGTCTGCCCTTCCGTGAGAGAAGGCAGGCTGCGGCGGATGTTCGCATTGTCGAAGAACTTGTTGCCTTCGATCCCGACCTTGCCGAGACGGGGTTCGATCACGGCAAACTTCACCAGCCCCTGGTCGAGTTCCTGCTCCGGCAGGGTGACCAGCACGACGCCATAGCCCGCCATGACGTAGGCATCCTGCAGCGCTTCGAGGGCGCGCTGCACGTCGCCGAAATCACGGCGCTGCCCGCGGTAAGGCGCCAGCACAGCATCGATTGTGGTCTGCGGCAGTAGCGTATTGCCGGTAACAGCGAAAGAAGTGATATCGAAGGTCAACACCGGCGCCGCCAAAGCGGGGGCGGGTGAGGTCACGGCAGGCGCTTCGGCCGCGTACGCGGGCGACTGCACAATGCCGGCAGCGAGCGCCAAGCCGCCGACGAGCATCCGGACAGGCCGCACGCCAGCAGACCTCACGCCGGGACTCCTGCGTCAGATTTCACGAAACCCTGCATTTTTGTTTTTCGGCCCGTAATCGCGTGTCTACATTGCCGTTTAACCAGCACCTTGGACGCACAAATCGACAGTTTTTCATTATACGGAAATGATTTAAATTCAAGGCTTAAGAGGTCCTTTTCACTCGACAATCGAGATCACAGACTGATAGAGTGTTGTTTTTCCGCAATGCACCGCCAGATTCCCGCAATGGCCTCCTCCCCGACCGCTCCCCTCCCCGCCAAACATGCCCGTGTCCTGATCCTGGGGTCCGGTCCGGCGGGCTACTCTGCGGCCGTCTACGCCGCCCGCGCCAACCTCAAGCCGGTGCTGATCACCGGCATGGCCCAAGGCGGGCAACTCATGACCACTACGGAAGTGGACAACTGGCCGGCTGACGCCGACGGCGTCCAGGGCCCGGAACTGATGGAGCGCTTTCTTAAGCACGCCGAGCGCTTCGGCACCGAGATCGTGTTCGACCAGATCCACACCGCGAAACTCGGCGAAAAGCCGATCACGCTGCTGGGCGACCAGGCCACCTACACCTGCGATGCGCTGGTCATCGCTACCGGTGCCTCCGCGATGTATCTCGGCTTGCCGTCCGAAGAAGCGTTCATGGGCCGCGGCGTCTCGGGCTGCGCCACCTGTGACGGCTTTTTCTATAAGGATCAGGAGGTTGCGGTCATCGGCGGCGGCAATACCGCGGTCGAGGAAGCGCTCTACTTGTCCAACATCGCCAAACACGTGACGGTCGTGCACCGACGCGACAAGTTCCGCGCCGAGGCCATCCTCGTCGATAAACTGAACGACAAGGTGGCTGGCGGCAAAGCCACGATCCTGTGGGACCACACCCTGGATGAAGTGCTCGGCGACAAATCAGGCGTCACCGGCATGCGGGTGAAGCATGCCAAGACCGGCGCCGCCGCGGAGAAACCGCTGCAGGGCGTGTTCATTGCGATCGGCCACAAACCGAACACCGCCATCTTCGAAGGCCAGTTGACCATGAAGAACGGCTACATCATCAGTAAATCAGGCAACGAAGGCATGGCCACGGCCACCAGCATCCCCGGCGTATTTGCCGCCGGCGACGTGCAGGACCACGTCTACCGCCAGGCCGTCACCAGCGCGGGAACTGGCTGCATGGCCGCACTCGACGCACAGCGCTACCTTGAGTCGCTCACCGCATGACGCGCGTGGAGACGGCCGGTGAAAAAACGCGCAGCTTCCGCGCCTCCGGAGAACACCGGGGCTGATTCCTTCGCGGCGCTCGTCAACGCGCAGGTCGGCGCCGTTGCGCCGATCACCGCGCACGGCCGGGCTGAACTGCCGAAGCCGCGTCCCCGCCCCATCCCCGCGCAACTCTTCCGCGATGAAGCGGCGGCGCTGCACGAAAGCCTTTCCGACCACGTCCCCTACGAACTCGCCATGGAAAGCGGCGAGGAACTGCGTTTTCTGCGGCCGGGCCTACCTGCCGACGTCATTCGCAAGCTGCGACGCGGCCATTGGCGCATCGACAGCCACCTCGACCTGCACGGCCACACGGTCGACGAGGCACGGGAAGCGCTCGTGGTGTTTCTGCAGGAGTGCCGGCGGTCAACCGCGCGCTGCGTGCGGATCGTGCACGGCAAGGGGCTGCGGTCCAAACGCCGCGAGCCCGTGCTGAAAGGGAAAGTCGCCGTCTGGCTGCTGCAGCGCGACGAGGTGCTGGCCTACTGCCAGGCGCGCGCAGTTGACGGCGGCGGCGGCGCACTGATCGTGCTTCTAAAATCAGGGGCGAGGAGACAGGACTGAGGACTCGGGTTTTCCCCTCAGCCCCGAGTCCTGCGTCCTTAGTCCTGGCCTCTAAACCGCCGCTTCTCCGGTCTCGCCGGTGCGAATGCGGACGACCTGCTCCACCGTGGTGACGAAAATCTTGCCGTCGCCGATCTTGCCGGTGCGCGCCGCCTTGATGATGGCCTCGATCGCCGGCTCAACCTGTTTCTCGGTGAGGACCACCTCGATTTTGACCTTGGGCAGGAAATCGACCACGTATTCGGCACCCCGGTACAACTCGGTGTGCCCCTTCTGCCGGCCAAAGCCCTTGACCTCGGTCACCGTCAGGCCGCTGACGCCGATTTCGGCCAGCGCCTCCCGCACCTCGTCGAGCTTGAACGGCTTGATGATCGTTTCGATTTTTTTCATCTATCTGTATCCCTTCGGACGGTGACCCAGAATTATAGGCGCGAGGACCGGTTCAGGCGAAGCGCGGCCGGTAGCGATTGGTGATCGGGTAGCGCCAGTCCTTGCCGAAGCCGCGGGGCGTGACGCGGATGCCCACCGGCGCCTGCCGCCGCTTGTATTCGGACAGGCGGATCAGGCGGATCACCCGTTCGACGTCGGCCTGCGCGTAGCCCAGCGCCACGATGTCGGCCGGGCGCATATCGCGCTCGACGTAAGCCTCCATGATGGCATCCAGCGTTTCGTAGGGCGGCAGGCTGTCCTGGTCGGTCTGGTCGGGCCGCAGTTCCGCCGACGGCGGCCGGTCGATGACCCGCTGGGGGATCACCGCGCCCAGGCTGTTGCGATAGTTGGACAGTCGGTAGACCAGCAGCTTGTTGATGTCCTTCAGCACGGCGAAGCCGCCCGCCATGTCGCCGTAGAGCGTGGCGTAGCCGGTGCCCATTTCGCTTTTGTTGCCGGTCGTCAGCACGATCGCGCCGGTTTTGTTGGACAGTGCCATCAGCAGCGTGCCACGGATGCGCGACTGGAGATTCTCCTCGGTAGTGTCCTCGGCCAACCCTTTGAAGGCCGGTGCCAGCGCGCCGGTGAACGCGTCATACATCGGCTTGATCGCAATCTCGTCGAGCCGCACGCCCATCGCTTCGGCCTGGCGGCGGGCGTCCTCCACGCTCATGCCTGCGGTGTACTGGGACGGCATCATCACCGCCCGCACGCGGCCGGCACCCAGCGCATCAGCCGCGATGGCGAGCGTCAGCGCGGAATCGATCCCGCCGGACAAGCCCAGCAGCGCGCCAGGAAAGCCGTTCTTGCCGATGTAATCCTGCACGCCCAGCTTCAGCGCGGCGTAGACCTCGGCTTCCTGTGACTGCGGCGGCGCAATAGCGCCGCGGCGTGGCGCGATACCGTCGAGTTCGACGATGCCCAACGCCTCCTCGAAGCGCGGGAGTTCATGCGTGACGTCGCCCTGCGCATCGACCACGAAGGAGGCGCCGTCGAACACCAACTCATCCTGCCCGCCCACCAGATTGACGTACACCACCGGCAGGCCGGTCTCGCGGGCACGCTTGCAGATGACCTCGTGACGTGACGCCTTCTGGCGGGTGTGGTACGGCGATGCGTTCAGCGCGAGCAGTACCTGCGCGCCCGCGGCCCGCGCGGCGTGCGGGGCGGTCGCCAGCACCGCGCCCGGGCCGATGTTGACGCCGAAATGCGGGCCGGCGCCGTGCGGCTGCGGCAAGGCGGCGACGGCCCCCTCCGCGCCCCAAGTGTCTTCGCAGATGTTGATGCCGAAATGCACGCCACCGATCTCAAACACGCAGGGCGCATCGCCGCTGGCGAAGTAACGCTCTTCGTCGAACACCGTGTAGTTGGGCAGCGCGTGCTTGAAATACTGCGCGGCCACCCGCCCATTCTGTAGCACGGAGGCGGCGTTATAGCGCCGCCCGGCGGCGCGTTGCGGATGACCGACCACCACCGTGACCCCGGCGCACTCGCGCGCGAGCGCCGCCACGGCTTCTTCACAATCCGCCAGGAAGTCCTCGCGCAGCAGCAGGTCTTCGGGCGGATAGCCGCAGACGGCAAGCTCCGGCGTCACGAGCAGGGTGGCGCCGAGCGTACGGGCCTCGCACACGGCGGCGCGGATTTTTTCGAGGTTGCCGGGGATGTCGCCGACGGTGGCGTTGAGTTGGGCGAGCGCGATCTTCATTTTGCGAATAATATCGCGCCTTGCTGCGTCGCAACCGTCCGAGCCCCTTTCTCCACGCCACCCGAACATGCTGGTCCACTGGCGTCACTACTATACGGCGCGCTGGCACCTCTGGCGCAAGAATCCCGCTGCTGCGGCCCGCGAGTATCAGCACGCGCTCGCGCTGAAACCCAATTTCTGGCTCGCCACGGCGGCGCTCGGGCACTTGCAGGCCAGCGAACGCCGCTTTCCCGACGCCGTACACAGTTTTGAACGCGCGCTCGCCCTGAAACCGGGCGATGCCGACATCCTGTTCAACCTCGGCTTCGTGCAGGCTGCGGACCGTCATGACGATGACGCCATCCGCAGCTTTGAACGCGCCGTCGCGGTCAACCCTGCGCACGACCGGGCATGGTACGGCATGGGCCTGTCCTGGGCGCACAAAGGCGATCACGCCCGGGCCGCGGAGTTGTTCAAAAAAGCGTCCGAGCTGCAGCCCTTCAACCCGCACGCGCTGTACCAGCTGGCGATGGCGAACCACGCCCTTGGCAACACGGAAGAAGTGCAGAAAATCCTGCGCCGCGTTTCCGGCTTCGATCCGGTGATGACCCGCCAGATCGCGAAGGAAACCGGCCTTACGCCGCCGCCTTGAGCCCGCCGCCAGCAGGCGAAATCGTGCTGGAAGTCGCCGCCACGCTGTCCGGCGTGGCGCCCGCCGACTGGAACGCGCTCGCCGGGGACGATCCCTTTCTCAGCCACGCCTATCTGCATGCCCTGCACGAGACGGGCTGCGCCACGCCGGCGACAGGCTGGGCGCCGCAGTACCTGTTGCTGCACCGCGCAGGCCGGCTGGCGGCGGCGATGCCGCTCTACCTCAAATCGCACTCCTACGGCGAATACGTCTTCGACTGGGCCTGGGCCGACGCCTACGCACGGCATGGGCTGGAGTACTACCCCAAGCTGCTGGGTGCCGTGCCGTTCACACCGGTGCCCGGACCTCGACTCCTTGCCAGCAACGACGCCGACCGCGCCGTGCTCGCCCGCGGCGCGCTCGCGCTGGCCCGCGAACTCGAGGTGTCTTCCCTGCATTGCCTGTTTCCGCCCGAGGCCGATGCGGCTGCGCTGGTCGCCGCGGGCGGTCTCGTACGCAAAGGCGTGCAGTTTCACTGGCACAACGCGGGTTACGCCGATTTCGAGGCTTTCCTGAGCAGCCTGAACCACGACAAGCGCAAGAAAATCCGCCAGGAGCGGCGCCGCGTGCGCGAAACCGGGGTGACCTTCGACGCGGTCCCGGGGCGCGCCGCGACGGACGCCGACTGGCGCTACTTCGCGCGCTGCTACGACGACACCTACCGCCGCCACCATTCCACGCCCTACCTGAACCTGGATTTCTTCCGCGCGCTGGCCGCCGCCATGCCCGACAACCTCGTGCTGTTCCTCGGCCGGCGGGGCGGCAGCCCCGTGTGTGCTTCTCTGGTCGTGCACACGGCCACCCGCGCCTGCGGCCGCTACTGGGGCAGCACTGAGCCCCTGCCCGGCCTGCACTTCGAGGCCTGTTACTACCAGCCGCTCGAGTATTGCATCGCTCACGGCCTGGCCAGCTTCGAAGGCGGCGCGCAGGGCGAACACAAGATGGCGCGCGGGCTCATGCCGGTCGAGACCCGCTCCGTGCACTGGCTGGCGCGCCCCGAGTTCGCCCGGGCCGTCGACGAATTTCTGGCCCGGGAGCGCAACGGCATTTCGCACTACGTCGACGAGTTGCAGGACAGGACGCCGTTCCGCCACGAGGACGGCTGATCCTGGCGGGCTGGCAACAGACTCATACTGTCCTTAGTATCAGGCCATTCAGAGGATGGAATGATCGCCGCGGGAGCTTTAGCATTCGCACCAGTCCTCGCCACAACACAATAACGACCAACACGCGGCATGCCCCCCGACCACGCCCCCGACGGTACCGTCGCCGCGCCCACGCAGCAGCGCTGGGGCTACGGCCTCCCCGACCAGGCGCCGTTCATCCGTCCCGACGCGGCGGTACCGCCGGAACGTCACCCTTGGCTGCGCCACGTGCGCGGCGACCTCGTCGGCGGATTCACGTCAGCGGCAATCAGCACGCCGATCGCCATCGGCTACGGCATTCTCGCGCTGTCCGCCCTCGGTGGCGATTACATCGCCCACGGCGTCCTGGCGGGACTCTACGCCATGATTTTCGGCTGCATCATCGCGGTACTGCTCGGCGCGAACACCGCGATGGTCTACAGTCCGCGCAGCATCGTGACGTACTTGATCGCGTCCCTGGTGACCTTCAGTTTCGTGCGTTCCTCGGATCCGGTCATGCAGACCCTCTCCGCGGACCGTCTGCTCACACTGATCTTCCTGATGCTGGCGATGGCGGGCCTGCTGCAGATGGCGTTCGGCGCCCTGCGCCTCGGCGGGCTCGTCAAGTACGTCCCCGCCCCGGTGCTGGCGGGTTTCCAGAACGCCGCGGCGATCCTGATCCTCTTTGCCCAGTTCGATCCACTGCTGGGCTTCGCGCACCACGTCCCGCTGCTGGGCCTGCCGGCGCACCTGCCGGAGTTCCAGCCACTCACGCTCGCCGTGGGGATCCTGACCTGCTTTTTCGCGATCCGCGGCGCGCACTTCACGAAGCGCATTCCACCCACACTGCTGGGCCTGGCGGTCGGCATGGCTGCCTACTACCTCTTTGTACTGCTCGGCGCTGGCGACGCGCTGGGGCCTGTGGTCGGCACAGTGCCACTCGCTATTCCCACACCCCATTACGCGAGCGAATTTCTCGCCTTCCTGCAAACACCCGAGTTCCGGCAGGTGCTGCCCATCCTGGTCTCGGCCGCAGTCAGTCTTGCCATCGTGGCGTCGTTGGACGGCCTGCTGTGCGCGCGCCTGATCGAGGCAGACTCCGGCAACAAGATCCGCGGCAGTGCGGAACTGATCCGTCTCGGTGCCGGCAATGCAGTTGCCGCCTGCTTCGGTGGCATCTCGAACGGCATCAACCTCGCCTCCAGCTTTGCCAATCATCGCAGCGGCGGACGCACCCCTCTCTCGGTGCTGGTGGCAGGTTGCACCGTGCTGCTTGGCGTCCTCATTCTGCCGCCGCTCATCGAACGCATCCCGCGCGTGGTGATCGCCGGCCTGCTCGCCGTCGTCGCCATCCAGCTGTTCGACCGCTGGACCCTGCACCTCATCCGTCGCCTGTTCCGCGAGGGCCCCGCGGCCATTCGGCCGATGGCCATCGACCTCATGGTCATCATCGTCGTGACGGGCCTTGGGGTCGGCGTCAACGTCGTGGTCGCAGTGCTCGCCGGCGTGACGATCACCATGCTGTTCTTCCTGTTCCGGATGAGCCGCTCGGTGGTGCGCCGAACCTACCGTTGCGACGAGGTGCACTCGCGCAAGACCCGTGATCCGCGCCTTATGGAGGTACTGCAGGAACACGGCGGCGAGATCCTCGTGCTCGAACTGGAAGGACCGCTGTTCTTCGGCACCGCGGAGAACCTCGCTATCTACATGGACGACGTGCTCAAGCAACACCTGAACTATGTGGTCCTCGACCTCAAGCGCGTCAACGACCTCGACAGCACCGGCGCCAAGGTGTTGCTACAGACCCACGACCGGCTCACCCGGCAGGGCCGCCATCTCCTGATCTCGGGCATTGAGGAGCGGGGCGACACCAGCAAGTTCCTGCGCGACATGGGGGTCACCCCGGCGATCACCACCAGGAAGCTGTTCGCCGACAGCGATCGCGCCATCGAATGGGCCGAGGACCACGTGATCCTCTCCCATCTCGGCGGCATCGACGCCGAGCGCGAGTTCCCGTTCGCGAGCCTCGATGCCTTCGCAGGCATGGACGATACAGAGGTCGAAGCCGTGAAGGCGCTGCTGTCGCGCCACAGCTTCAAGCGCGGCGAGATCGTGGTCCGCGAAGGCGACGAAAGCCGCGAGCTCTTCATCATCGCCAAGGGCACCGCCAGCGTGCACCTGCGGCTGCCGGGCGCCTTCCGTGCCACGCGGCTCATCACCTTCTCCCCCGGCACGATCTTCGGCGAGATGGCGCTGCTCGACCAGGAAACGCGTTCCGCCACCATCGAGGCCGACGAGTTCCTCGTCTGCTACGTGCTCCCGCAGACCGCTTTCGAGGTCCTCAAGCGCAGCCACCCCGACATCGCGATCAAGCTGCTGGCGAACCTCGCGCGCGAACTCGCCGGCCGGCTGCGGCGGGCGAACCGCACCATCTACCAGCTCGCCAGCTGAGCCGCGATCGACAATAAAAAAGCCGCCGCCCTTGCGGGCGGCGGCTGGCGTGCTTCTTCCTGAACGGACAGTCTTACTTGGCGGGCGGCGCTGCAGGTGCAGCAGACGGCGCAGTGGCGGCCGGTGCAGGCGTCGCGGCAGGCTTCGCCGCCGGTGCGCCCAGGCCCATGTCCGCAAACAGCCGGCGGGTGGCGCCTTCGAGTTCCTTCTCCATCCCCGGCCAGTTCGCCTTCAGGTTGGTCAGCATCGCGCGCACTTTCTCAATATCAGGCGTCGCGTTGCCGATTTCCAGTGCCAGCGCGTCCAGATCGCCGCCCATCTGGGCGCGCACACCGTCGAGGGAAGACCGGAAGGTATCGCGCTGCGCCAGCACCGCGCGCGCGGCGTCCAGCGTCCGCGCCGGGTCGTCTGCCGCCGGGGCCGCAGCCGGAGCGGCCCCGGGCACGGTGGCAGGCTGTCCGGCAGCGCCGGGCGCCGGCGGCGAAGCCGGTGCATCGGGCACCGCCGCCAGCACCAGCCGGCCGAGTTCCCGGCCCCAGCGTTTCGGCGCCTCATCGGCGTCGCGCTTGAGTTTTGCCGCCGCGGCCTGGGCGGCATCTTTTTCGCCGTTCATCGCCATCAGCTGCTGCTGTTTTTCCTCGACCTGCGACATTCCCCAAAACCCGCCGGCGCCGCCGCCGACCACGAGCCCGACCACGCCGGCCACGATCATCTTCACGCGTTCGTTCATTGCGCTCCCCTTTCGATTGGCATTCTGTTGCGTACGGCGGGCCGCAACTGCTGCCACCCGCCTCCACCCTGCTTCAGCACACTGCGTCCGCAGCGGCCGTGAAATCAGAATCAATCAGCAATCGACTCTAACCCATTGATGCATTTATCATAGCACGGTCTGATTCCCCGCCAGGCATGGCATATGTCACGGGGCGCACGAGACAATAGCTCCCCGCAGCGTCGCCCAAAAAACTTCCCACTTCCCGCCCCTCACCACCCGTCATGAACTTCTGCAGCCAATGCGGCACCCGCGTCGAGTTGCGCGTGCCCGAGGGGGACGCCCTTCCGCGCCACGTCTGCCCTGCGTGCCACACGATCCACTACCAGAACCCGAAGATGGTGGTCGGCTGCATCCCGGAGTGGGAGGACCGCATCCTGCTCTGCCGGCGGGCGATCGAACCACGGCTCGGCAAGTGGACCGTGCCCGCGGGCTTCATGGAGAACGGCGAGACCACCTTCGACGGGGCAAAGCGTGAAACCCTGGAGGAAGCCAACGCCAGGGTCGAGATCGTCAACCTGTACGCGCTCTACAACATCCCGCACATCCACCAAGTCTACCTGCTGTTCCGCGCGCGGCTGCTCGACCTCGACTTTTCCGCCGGCAGCGAAACCCTCGAAGCGCGGCTGTTCAGCGAGTCCGAAATCCCCTGGGAAGAAATCGCTTTCGCCACAGTACGCAATACGCTACAGCACTACTACGCTGATCGTCCCACCGGCAGCTATCCTTTCCACATGGGAACGATAGAACCTGCACCACGCTGAAGTTGGGGTTTCGTCAGGCGGCGCGCAAGGCGTCCACGATTTTCAAACGTGCAGCACGCAGCGCCGGCAGGAAGCCCCCGGCAAAGCCCATGAGCAGGGCAAAGACAATCGTCTTGGCGGCGATCGCCGGGGTCAGCGTGAAGCGGAAGGCGAGTTCCGAAAATGACTGCCAGTTGAGGGTCGAGATTTCCACGAACTGCATCAGCGCCGCGAGGGCGAGTCCGACCACGCCGCCGACCATCCCCAGCAGCGCCGCCTCGAACAGAAACGCCAGCAGCACGTTGCTGCGGCGGAAGCCCAGCGCGCGCAAGGTGCCGATTTCCCCGGTCCGGTTCGCCACCGCGGCATACATGGTGATCATTGCGCCGATGGTGGCGCCGATCGAAAAAATCACCGATAGCGTCAATCCCAGGATGGTAATGAAGTTCGACAGCTGCTCGGACTGCTCGGCATAGAACTGCTGCTCGCGCTTCACGTCGAGCGTCAGCCGGGGGTCGGCCTCCAGCCGTGCCTTGATCGCCGCGAACTGCCCGGCGTCCGTGAGACGCGCAATCACCGCAGACCAGTTCTGCCGCCGGAAGGCCTGCAGAAGCTGTTCGGCATCGCCCCACAGCTCCGAATCGAAACCCGAACCACCCGCGTCGAAAACGCCGACCACGTACCAGTCCCGTCCGCCGAAGCGCATGGCGTCACCGATGGCCGCACCGTCGAAACGCTCGGCGACGCTGCGGCCGACCACGATCTCCGCGCTGCCCGGCTTGAACATGCGCCCTTCGACCAGCTTCACCTGCGGACGCAGCGTCAGGCCGCCAGGGCCGATGCCGCGCGTCATGATATTGGTGGCCACGCCGGACCCGCGCTTGGGCAGCGTGATCAGGACCACGGTTTCCTTAGAGACCAGCCGCTGGCCGTCGGCGCCGATGGCGATCTCGGGCTGGCTCTCGATGATCGCCGCCTGCACCCGGTCCACCGAACTCTGCACCTCGGTGCCCGCCGAGCGGCGCGTGACCACGATGTTGTCGTCCTGCCCGGTCGAGACCAGCGTCGCCTGCAGGCCCGCGTCCAGCATCTGCACCGCCGCGAACACGAACACCACCAGCGCCATGCCGCCAGCCGTGAGCAGCGTGGTCAGCTTGCGCGTCCACAGGTTGCGGATCGTGTAACGGAGCGGAATGGCCATCGTTATGGTGATGAGTTACGGGTGATGAGTGATGGGTTTCACTTCACTCATCACGCATTACCCATTGCCGTGCTCATCATCCGATCGCCCGCAGGCCGTCCACGATTCTGACCGTCGCGGCGCGCCGTGCGGGCAGCATCGCCGCGATGACGCCCACCGCCAGCGCGCAGGCCGCCTGCAGCATCACGGTGCCGTTGCCTACTTCGAACACCGGAAACAGCGTCCCCATCTTCCGGCCGAACCAGTCGGCGATGGGAAATGTCAGCGCGATCCCCAGCACGGTCCCGCCCAGCGCGATCGCCAGCGACTCTCCGTAGATCAGCGTCGACACGAAGCCCGGGCCGAAGCCGAGCGCTTTCAGCGTGGCGTACTCGCCCATGCGCTCGCGCGCCGTCATCGCCATGGTGTTGGCCATCACGGCGAGAATGATGACGATCACCACGTAGGACACGATGCGGATGGCGATCAGCAACGCTTCCGTCTGCTTGACGAAGCCGATCTGGAAGGCCTTCTCCGTTTCGGTCAGGGTTTCCGCGGTCGAGTTCCTGAACTGCTTGTCGATGGCCACGCTCACCGCCGCGGCGTCGTCGGCGTTCGCCACCTGGACCACGAACACGCCGAACTGGCTGGCCCGGGTCGGGAAGCGCTTCTTCAGCGTTTCGTTGAGGTAGTCCCAGTGAAAGAAGAACTGGGAGGTGTCGGTCTTCGCTTCCGCGCCGTCGTAGATGCCCTGCACCGTGAACTCCCAGTTGCCCGGGTAGATCTGGCCGCGGATGGGCACGGTGTCGCCAATCTTGAACCCGTAGGTCTCCGCGAGTTTGCGGCCAACGATCGCGCCTTTGCGGTCGCGCTCGAAGGCGCGCAGCTCGTCATTCTTGATCCGATACTCCGGGTAGATCGCGAAGTAGCCCGGTTCCACCGCAAACTGCGGGAAGAAGTTCTTCACGTCCTGATAGACGCCGCCGAACCAGTTGGCGCCGGCCACCGCCTTCACGCCCTCCACCCCGCGAATCTTGTCGCGGTAGTGCACCGGCAGCGGAAACACCAGCGAAATGGCGTTGCGGGTGATCAGCCGGTTGGGCGCCGCGCCCTCAGCACCCGCATACCACGCGTCCACCACCGTCTGCAGCAGGCCGAAGGAAAGGATCGCCACGACGAGACCCAGCAGCGTCAGCCCCGTGCGCAGCTTGTGGCGCAGCGTATTGCGGAAAATCAGCTTGAGCGTTTCCATGCATGCGCCCCGATGTTCATGCGGCGGCCGGCACCGTTTCGGCCCGCAATTCGCCTTTCTCAAGATTCACGACCCGCCGCGCGCGCGCGGCGGAATTCGCATCGTGGGTCACCATGATGATGGTCTTGCCGAGTTCGCCATTCAGGCGGTCGAGCAGTGCCAGCACGTCATCCGCGGACTTGCGGTCGAGGTCGCCGGTGGGCTCATCCGCCACCACGAGGGTCGGATCGGTGATGATGGCCCGCGCAATCGCCACCCGCTGCTGCTGGCCGCCCGACAGTTCGGAAGGATAGTGATCGACGCGGTCCGCCAGTCCGACCATGGCCAGCGCCGCCTCGGCGCGCTCGCGGCGGTCCTGCGCCCCCAGCCGGGTCAGCAGGAGCGGCAGTTCCACGTTCTCCAGCGCCGTCAGCACCGGCATCAGGTTGTAGAACTGGAAGATGAAGCCGATGTTGCGGGCGCGCCAGTCGGCCAGTTCGCCCTCGTCCAGCGCGGCGATCTCGACGCCGTCGACGCGCAGCGACCCCGCGGTGGGCTTGTCGATGCCGGCGATCAGGTTGAGCAGCGTCGATTTGCCGGACCCGGAAGGCCCCATCAGTGCCATGAACTCGCCCGCGGCGATGTCGAGCGAGATGTCGGTCAGCACCGGCACGATCTGTCCGCCGCGCACATAGTGCTTTGCGACGTGGCGGATTTCCACGACCGGTGCGCGCGCCGCCGCGTCCACGGCTGCGCTCACTTGGCCGGAACCACCACGCGCGCGCCGTCGTGCAGCCGGTCGCCGGGTCGCAGCACCACCTTGTCGCCGGCTTTCAGCGCGCCCTCGGCGATCTCGGTCAGGTCGCCGATCTTGCCGCCCGCCGTGACCGGTGTTTCCGCCGCGCGCCCGCTGCGCACCGCATAGGCCACGGCGCGCCCATCGCGCTGCGCGATCGCGGCGGCCGGCAGCGCGAGGCGCGGCGCGCGCTCGGCGGCCGGCACTTCCTTGTCGAGGAAAGCGACCTTGGCGCTCATCTCCGGCAGCACGCGCGGATCGGGGTCGAGGAACCGGATCTTCACCAGCACCGTCGCCTTGGAGCGGTCCACCGTCGGCACCAGCCGCGACACGCTGCCGAGCAGCCGCACACCGGGCAGCGCGTCGAGCTGGATCTCGCAGGGCTGCCCGACCTTCACTTTGCCGATATTCGATTCGGAAACGTCGGCTTCGACTTCCAGCGTGGACATGTCCGCCATGACGAGCACCGCGCCCTTGGTGTCGGCGGCGGCGGAAAACGGCGTGATGTTGTCGCCGACGTTCGCGTTCTTGGTCAGGACCACGCCGGTAAAGGGCGCGCGGATCAGCGTCTGGTCGAGCGCCACCTGCGCGTTGCGCAGGGCGGCCTGCGACGCCATGATGCCGGCCTTGAGCGAAGCGATATTGGCCCTGGCCTTCTCCAGCCGTGCACCTGCGGTGTCGTGCGCGGACTGGGAGACGAAATTCTGTCGCAGCAGATCTTCCGAACGCTTGAACGCCCGTTCCGCCTCGTGCAGTTCGGCCTCGCCCTGACCCAGGTTCGCCTGCGCGACCTGCACGTTCGCGGCCGCCTGTTCCATCTGCGCGGTGACGTCCCGGTTCTCCAGCCTGGCGATGATCTCGCCCTCCGTCACCGGACTGCCCTCGCGCACGCCCAGCCACTCCAGCCGGCCGGTCGCCTTGGACGCCACCGACGCCTTGCGCTGCGCGACCACGTAGCCGGTGGCGTTCAGCAGGGTGTAGCCCTGGGATGGATAGGCCAGCGAGACGGACCCGACTTCCACGGGGACCGGCGCCGTCGCCGTCCGCCAGGCGATGCCCCCCAGCACCAGCACCGCCGCCAAGCCGATCATCAGCCAGCGCCGCAGGCGCGGCTTGCGCGTCACCGGCGTGCTGCGGTCGATGCGGAGTTTGGAGAGATCAGGCGGTTGGTCGGACATTGGACAACCTCGTCACGCGGGCCGATATAAGGCGGCCACGGCGCGGGATAGGGACTAAAAGGGTGGGGACAGGAAAGAACCAGCGGAAAAGTGCGAGAATCCCAATGAATTTTATCAGGAATGCGCCCCTGTTCCGGCGCCTGGAGCCTCGCATGACCGCAGCCATTCCCACCACCAAACCGGCCTTCGTCTGGGAAGACCCGCTGCTGCTTGACGCGCAGCTCACCGAAGACGAGCGCATGGTGCGCGACGCCGCGCGCGAGTATTGCCAGGCCAAGCTCCAGACGCGCATCCTGGACGCCAACCGCCACGAGCGTTTCGACCGCGCGATCATGAGCGAAATGGGCGAGATGGGCTTCCTCGGCTCCACGCTCGAAGGTTACGGCTGCGCGGGCCTCAACCAGGTCTGCTACGGCCTCATCGCCCGCGAGGTCGAGCGCGTGGACAGCAGCTACCGGTCCGCCATGAGCGTGCAGTCCTCGCTCGTCATGTACCCCATCCACGCCTTCGGCGCCGACGCGCAGAAGGACAAATACCTGCCCAAGCTCGCCAGCGGCGAATGGGTCGGCTGCTTCGGCCTGACCGAACCCAACCACGGCTCCGATCCGTCCGGCATGGTTACGCGGGCGCGCCGCGACGGCACGGGCTACCGTTTGTCCGGGGCCAAGATGTGGATTACCAACGCGCCCATCGCCGACATCTTTCTGGTCTGGGCAAAGGATGACGAAGGCACGATCCGCGGCTTCCTGCTGGAGAAGGGCATGCCGGGCCTCACCGCGCCCAAGATCGAGGGCAAGTTCAGCCTGCGCGCCTCCGTCACCGGCGAAATCGTCATGGACGAGGTGCCGGTGCCGGCGGAGAACGTGCTGCCCGGCGTGCGCGGTCTCAAAGGGCCGCTGTCCTGCCTCAACAAGGCGCGCTTCGGCATTGCGTGGGGCGCGCTCGGTGCAGCCGAGTTCTGCTGGCAGGCGGCACGCAACTACACGCTGGAGCGCAAGCAGTTCGGCCGCCCGCTGGCCGCCAACCAGCTCGTGCAATTGAAGCTCGCCGACATGCAGACGGAGATCGCGCTCGGCCAGCAGGCAGCACTGCGCCTCGGCCGTCTGATGGACGACGGCATGGCCTCGCCGGAAATGATCTCGCTGGTGAAGCGCAACAACTGCGGCAAATCGCTCGCCATCGCGCGCGTGGCGCGCGACATGCACGGCGGCAACGGCATCTCTGACGAGTACCACGTCATCCGCCACGTCATGAACCTCGAAGCGGTCAACACCTACGAAGGCACGCACGACATCCACGCGCTGACGCTGGGCCGCGCGCAAACCGGCATCAGCGCGTTCTAGCGGGCGCGCCGCGGCCCTGCGTAGAATTGTGGGGTGTTTATGCTCCGTCCCGCTCCCCGCCAACCGCTGCCTCCGCGACGGCTCGCCAGCGCGTGCCGCTGCGGTTGGCGCGCGTTGCTGCTCGGCTGGATCTGCTTCGCGCCGCTGGCAACCGCCGCCTTGCCGGAAGGCAGCGGCCAGGTGCAACTCACCGCCGGCGGCGAAACCTTCGACGCCTGGACCTACAAGCCCGCCGGCTACCGCGGCGGCCCGCTCCTCATGGTGTTCCACGGCCTCGGCCGCGACGCGGCGGCTTACCGCGATGCGGCGCGGCCGTTGGCCGACCGCTTCGGCCTGCTGGTCGTCGCACCACTGTTCGACGCGAAGCGCTTTCCCGGCTGGCGCTATCACTCGGCCGGGCTGGTCCGCGAGCGCTTCGCCGCCGGCGTCGAGGAGTTTCCGCTGGAACCCGTCGATCAGTGGGCCGGCCCACAGGTCCTGTCGCTGGTCGATGCCGCGCGCCAGGCCGAGGGCCGCCCCGGCTTGGGCTACCTGCTGCTGGGCCATTCCGCCGGCGGACAGATGCTCTCGCGCGTCGCCGCCTTCACGCCCACCGCCGCGCGCGGCATCCTGATCGCCAATCCGTCGTCCTTCCTGTGGCCCTCCCTCGACCGGCGCTTTCCCTACGGGTTCGGCGGACTGCCCGAGCGGGTCGCGGACGAGGCCGCGCTGCGGCGCTACCTCAACCAGCCGCTGACCGTCATCACCGGCACCGCCGATACCGGCGCGAAAGACCTCGACACCCGGCCCGGCGCGATGGCGCAGGGCGCAAACCGCCACGAGCGCGCGATCGCCTTCTACCGCGAAGCCGAACGCCTCGCCCGCTCGCGCGGCTGGACCTTCGGCTGGCAGCTCTACATCGTGCCCGGTGCCGGCCACAGCGCGAGGGAGATGTTCGCCGCCAGCCCGGCCGGCACCGCGATCGCCGAACGCCTGCGGCCGCGCTGAACCTTTCGTCGATTTTCCACTTCACCAAGTCCATCATGCACGCCAAAAAAAACTCCCCCATCACCCGCCTGCGCCGCCTTGTCGCCAAACGCAACTTTCTCGAACTGCCGGCCGTGTTCGACCCGCTGGCTGCGAAGATCGCCCAGGCCGCCGGCTTCAACTGCGTCTACAGCGGCGGCTTCGTCACCGGCGCGCACTCGACGATTTCCGAACCGCTGCTGACGATGAACGAACAGATCGGCTACGCCTCGGCGATCGCCGCCACGGTGGACATTCCGGTCGTGATGGACGCCGGCGCGGGCTGGGGCGACCCGCTGCACACCATGCGCACGGTGCGCGAATGCATCCGCGCTGGCGTCGCGGGCGTACACATCGAGGACCAGCTCTTTCCCAAGCGCGCCCACTATCACACCTATGTCGCGCACAACATTCCGCTCAAGGAATTCAGCGACAAGATCGAATACGCCTGCCGCGCGCGCGACGAAACCGACCCCGACTTCGTGATCATCGCGCGCTCCGACGCCTGCCGGGAACAGGGCTACGCCGAGGCCATCAAGCGCATGAACGCCGCCGCGAAGGTCGGCGCGGACCTCGGCCTCATCTTTCCGCGCACGCCGCGCGAAACCGAACGCGCCCCGCGCGACTCCGCGCTGCGCCTGGTCTACGTGCAAAGCCGCGGCAACCGCGACGGGCGGCCGCTGTATTCCCTGCAGGAGCTGAAGGCGATGGGCTATGCCGGCTGCATCGACGCCATCCTCTCCACCTGCGTTCATTACCACTACATCGAGCAGGCCTTCCGCGAACTCAAGCGCACCGGCAACTACACTGGCCTGTCCGAAGCGCAGTGCGTCGAGGCGCGGCATGCCGCCGAGAAGCTGATCGGCCTTGAGGACTACTACGCCATCGAGCGCGCGACCGTGGAGAAGAAGTCCCGCCGCCGGACCTGAGCCCGCTCGTCGCCGGCGTTCCCGGCGGTTTTTTGCACCGCACAATGTCGACAATATTGTTGACAATTATGCCGGCGAAAACCTAGGATGCGCCATGCCCTCCCCCGCTGCACGCCTCTCGCGCCGGCGCCCGGTCCGGCCCGCGACGGACGGCGCGGACCTCGTCAGGGTCCTGCGCGAACGCATCGCGCAGCGCCATTACAGCCCCGGCGCCAAGCTGCTGGAAAACGACCTCGCGGCGCAACTCGGGGTGTCGCGGGCGCGCGTGCGCGAGGCCTTCGGTGCATTGGAGAGCCTCGGTCTCATCCGCCGCATTCCCAACCGCGGCGCCGAAGTGGTCAGGCTCGACCTATCCCAGGTGTTCGAAATCTACGCGGTGCGTGAAATGCTGGAGGGGCTCTGCGCGCGGCTCGCCGTGGAAAACACCCGCCCGACAGCGTGGCAGGACCTCGTCGCCCTGTTCGGGCGTCCGATGGAGCAGCACGTGAAGCGGGGCGAATTCGACCAGTACATCACCACGCTTGAACAACTGCGGCGGCGCACGATCGAGGCCGCCGGCAACCAGGTCCTGGCCGACATGCTGGACAGCATCCACGACAGAACACGCGAGATCATGCGTCGCATCATCATCCTCCCGGGACGCGCCGCCGAGGGCCTCGCCCAGCATCGCGCGGTGCTCGCCGCGATGCGCAAGGGAGACGCCGCGGCGGCCGAACGCCTCCGGCGCCTGAATATCCGCAGTTCGCGGGCGTGCCTCGAGCGCTACCAGAGCTTCATCCTCTGACCATGACCGAAACCGCCGCAGGCCCGCTGGCGGGCTATCGGGTGCTGGAACTGGGCTCCACCGTCGCCGGCCCGTTCTGCGGGCGCCTGTTCGCGGACTTCGGTGCGGACGTCATCAAGGTGGAACCCGTGGAGGGAGACCCGGTGCGTTCGATGGGCGAACGTCATGACGGCAAGTCGCTCTACGCCGCCAGCATCCTGCGCGGCAAACGCCTGGTCAGCGTCGATCTGCGCCGCCCGCAGGGACAGGACGTCGTGCGGCGTCTGGCCACGCGTTCGGACTTCCTGATCGAGAACTTCCGCCCGGGCGCGCTGGAAAAGTGGGGACTGGGTTACGACGCGCTTTCCGCCCTCAACCCGGGCCTCATCATGATTCGCATCAGCGGCTACGGGCAGACGGGGCCGTACACCCAGCGCGCGGGCTACGGCGTCATCTGCGAGGCGCTGAGCGGCCTGCGCCACCTGACCGGCGATCCCGACCGTCCGCCCGGACGCATCGCGACGTCCATGACCGACTACATCACCGGCCTGTACGCTGCATTTGGCGGCCTGCTGGCGCTGGAAGCGCGGCACCGCACCGGTAAAGGGCAGGTCGTCGACGCCGCCCTCTACGAAGGCGCCTTCAGCTTCATGGAACCGCACGTGCCGGCCTACGAGAAACTCGGGGCGGTGGCCATGCGCGCGGGCTCGCGCCTGCCGGGCACCGCGCCGAACAACCTCTACCCCACGCGCGACGGCAACCATGTCCACATCACTGCGGTGAGCGAGGCGGTGTTCCAGCGCGTGGCCGACGTGATCGGCCAGCCCGAGCTACCCCGGGATCCGCGCTTCGCGACGGCGGTCGCGCGCGCGACCCATGTCGAAGCGCTCGATGCGATCATCGGCGCCTGGACCGTCCAGCATGACTGTGCAGAACTCGAAGCCAGGCTGCACGCCACAGCGGTGCCGGCCGCGCGCATCTACACCGTCGCCGACATCTTCAAGGATCCCCACTATGCGGCCCGTGGCATGCTCGCCACGGTACCCAGCGACGAACTTGGCAGCGTGACGATGCCAAACGTGGTGCCCCGTCTCGCCGACACGCCGGGCGCCATCCGCCACGCCGGGCGCGCCATCGGCCAGGACACGCGGGACGTGCTGCGCGAAGTCGCCGGGCTCAGCGACCCGGAAATCGCGGCCCTCGAAGCGGCCGGCGTCGTGGCCGGCAACACGGCGGCCGACGCGCGCGCGCCCTCACCCTGACGGACGGACCGGACATGGCCATCAAAGACACGCTGGACGAACTCGAACGCCGCCGTCAGGCCGCCCTGGCCATGGGGGGCGAGGCCAAGCTCGAAAAGCGGCGCGCCGCCGGCACCCTCAACGCGCGCGAACGCATCTCGCGTCTGTTCGACCCTGGAAGCTTCATCGAATCCGGTCTGCTCGCGACGTCGGTGGTGCCCGGCGAGCAGGCACGCTCGCCCGCCGACGGCAAGATTGCGGGCTACGGCAAGATAGCCGGGCGTGCGGCGGCGGTCGTCGCCAACGATTTCACCGTGATGGGCGCCTCGAGCGCGGCGACCAACATGAAGAAGATCGGCCACATGCGGCGCGCCGCGGCGTCGCGCGGCATGCCGCTGGTGTTCCTCGGCGAATCTTCCGGCGCCCGTCTCCCCGACAACATGGGCGCGCGCGGCATGGGCAGCCTGCTCGCCCAGGACCCGCAACAGTACCTGCGCCAGCGCGAAAGCCCGTGGGTTTCGGCGGCGCTCGGCCTCTGCTACGGCTCGTCCACCTGGTACTGCGTGCTGGCCGACTTCAACGTCATGCGCAAGGGCGCGATCATCGCCGTATCGAGCTCACTGCTGGCGTCGCTGGCGATGAACGATCCGGTGGACGCGGAAGAACTGGGCGGCTGGCGCGTGCATGCCGAGAGCACCGGTTTCGCCGACCAGGTGGTCGACAGCGACGAGGAAGCCATCGACGCCGTCCGGACGTTTCTGTCCTACCTGCCGGCCAATGCCTCTGAAGCGCCACCGGTGGCCGCCGTGCCGGCCGGGTCGGGCGCGCGCGCCGTCGACATCCTGAAGCTCCTTCCCGAGTCGCGCACGCAGGTCTACGACATGCGCCGCGTCCTGCAGTGCGTGGCGGACGACGGCAGCTACTTCGAACTCAAGGCGCGCTTCGGCAGAACGGCGGTGACCGCGCTGGCGCGCCTCGACGGCAAGACCGTGGGCCTCATCGCCAACAACCCGATGTACAAGGGCGGCGCCCTCGACGCGGACGCCTGCGACAAGATCGTGAGCTTCCTGGTCCTCTGCGACTCCTACAACATCCCCCTCGTGATGTTCGTCGACACGCCGGGGTTCGCCATCGGCGTCGAAGCCGAGCGCAAGCGCGCGCCGGGCAAGATCATGAACTTCATGAACGCGCTGGCGCTCGTCACCGTCCCGAAACTGACCGTCCTCGTGCGCAAGACCTACGGGCAGGCCTACATCAACATGGGCGGCGGCCGCAATTCCGACGAGTTCATCGCGTGGCCAACCGCCGAGATCAGTTTCATGGACCCCAGCTACGCGGTCACGGTAGTCTCGGGCCTGAAGCCGGGCGATCCGGGGTTCGACGAGCGCCGCACCGCCATGGAAAGAGACAACTCGGTCTACGACCTCGCCTCGCTTTACGCGGTGCAGGACGTGATCCGGCCGGAACACACGCGCGACTATCTGATCAAGATGCTGGACGTGCACCAGTTGCGGCATACCAAAGGCGTCGGCCGGCACCTGATGGCCACCTGGCCGACCTCATACTGACGACGCAGCAGGACAGGCTGCAAACAAAAGGAGCAGAGTCGTGAACACTTATGCAGCGATATGCGCAGTCGCGGGCGCCGCCGCGACGGTCATGATTGCCATTCCCGCATCGGCGCAAATGTACCCGGCCAAGCCGGTGCGCGTGATCGTGTCCAGCACGCCGGGCGGCAGCGTTGACGCCATGGGCCGTTTGATGGCGCAAAAACTCACTACCGCGTTCGGGCAGTCATTCGTGGTCGAGAACCGCTCGGGGTCGGGTGGCGTCGTCGGCACGGAGGTCGTGGCGAAGGCGCCGGCCGACGGCTACACGCTGCTCATGGCCTACCACAGCCACGTGATCAATCCGGCCCTCTACCCCAAGCTGCCGTTCGACACCCTGAAGGCCTTCGCCCCCATCACCCAGGTCGCGGTCCAGCCGCAGCTGTTCAATGTCCACCCATCACTGCCGGCGAGGAACGTCAAGGAGTTCATCGCGCTCGCCAAAGCACGCCCCGGCCAGTTGCTCTACGGCTCAGCCGGCAGCGGGAGCGGCGGCCATCTGGCCACCGAGATTTTCTGCTCCATGGCCGGCATCAAGATGACGCATGTGCCGTACAAGGGCGCGTCTCCCGCGCTGATCGACACCATCGCCGGCAACACCCAGTTGATGGTGGCGTCGCTCATTTCGTCGTTGCCGCACGTCCGCTCCGGCAGGCTGCGCGCCATGGGCGTGACCAGCGCCAAGCGCTCGGACGTTCTGCCGGACACGCCCGCGATCGCGGAAACCGTGCCCGGTTACGAGACCGTGGTCTCGTACTTTCTGCTCGCCCCGGCCGGGACGCCCGACGAGATCATCGCCAGGCTGCATGCGGAAGCCGCCCGTGCGTTGAGAGAGCCGGACGTGGTCGAGCGGCTCGCACGCGACGGCGCGGAACCCATCGGCAATACGCCGCAGGAGGCCTCCCGCTACATCCTCAGCGAGATCGACAAGTGGGGCAAGGCCGTCAGAGCCTCCGGCGCACGGGCGGATTAGGAGCGACGACCGACATGACCGACAAGATCGCGGGTTCACGCGCACTGCGCGAGCTCAGCCTGAACGGCGAGCGTTACGACTATTACAGTCTCGCCGCCGTCGGGGAAATGGGCCTGCCGGGCATCGCGCGGTTGCCGTATACGCTGAAGGTCGTGCTGGAGAACATGCTGCGCCAGAATGCGGAAGGCACGGCCAGCCCGGAAGACATCGCCGCCGTCGCCGGCTGGCTTGAAACCCGCGGCTCCGCGCAAGAAATCGGTTTCAAGCCGACGCGCGTGCTGATGGTGGATTCGTCGGGCATCCCGCTGATGGGTGACATGGCGGCGATGCGCGACGCCATCCTGCGGCTGGGGGGTGACCCGCGGCGCATCAATCCGGCGATTCCCGTGGACTTCATCATCGACCATGGCGTAATGGTTGACCACGCCGGCAGCGCGGGCGCGCCGATACGCAACATGCAACTGGAGATCGACCGCAACCGCGAACGCTACGCTTTCCTGCGCTGGGGCGCGCGCGAGTTCGACAACCTGCGCCTGATCCCGCCCGGCGCCGGCATCTGCCACCAGATCAATCTCGAGCACCTGGCCCGCGTGGTGTGGACGCGCGAAGCCGGCGGCAGAACGCTCGCCTACCCCGATTCGCTGCTCGGCATGGACAGCCACACGCCCATGATCGGCAGCCTCGGCATCGTTGGCTGGGGCGTCGGAGGTATTGAAGGTGCCACGGCAACACTGGGCGAACCCGTGTCGATGCTGATACCCGAAGTCATAGGCTGCCGGCTGACCGGCAAACCGCCGCCGGGCGTCACGACCACCGACATCGTGCTGACCATCACGCAAACGCTGCGCGGGCACGCGCTCATCGCGGCCTTCGTCGAATACTGCGGGCCGGGCGTCGATGTGCTTTCCCTGCCCGACCGTTCGACGATCTCGAACATGACACCGGAATTCGGCGCGACCATGGGATTTTTCCCGATTGACGGCGAGACGCTGCGCTATCTGCGCCTGACCGGACGCGCGGAAAGCCAGGTCATGCTGGTCGAAGCGTATGCCAGGGCCCAAGGCCTGTGGCGCGACGCAAGCACGCCGATCCCCGACTACACGCGCATCATCGACATCGATCTCTCGGCAGTGGAGCCCTCGATCGCCGGGCCGCGACGGCCGAACGAACGCCTGTCGCTTGCCGCCGTTCCGGACGCCTTCCACGCGGCTTTCCCGTCCAAGCCGGCCAAGGGCAAGGTCAGGGACGGCGACGTGGTCATCGCCGCCATTTCGAGCTGCACCAACACGTCCAACCCCTCCGTGATGATCGCCGCAGGGCTGTTCGCCAGGAACGCCGTCGCGCGCGGTCTCAAGCCCGCGGCTTCTGTCAAGACATCGCTATCGCCCGGCTCGCGCGTGGTGACCGACTATCTGCAGCGCAACGGGCTGCTCGCGCCGCTGGAAGCGCTCGGTTTCCACGTCACCGGCTACGGCTGCATGACCTGCATGGGCAACTCGGGCCCCATCCCCGACGCGCTCGCCGACGATATTGCCGACAGCGATTCTGCGGCAGTCGCGGTACTCTCCGGCAACCGCAACTTCGAGGGCCGCATCCACCCCAGCGTACGCGCCAACTTCCTCGCCTCGCCGCCGCTGGTCGTTGCCTATGCGCTGGCCGGCACCATATTGAGGGATCTGACCTCCGAGCCAGTAGGTCACGACCGCGCCGGCCAACCGGTTTTCCTGCGCGAACTGTGGCCCGACCCCGCGGAAATCGAAGCCATCGTTGCCGCGACGCTGACCCCCGAGCTTTTCCGCAAGCACTACACCGACATCGAGCGGGGAAGGCCGGAATGGAATGCCATCGACACGCCTGAAGGCACGACTTTCGCCTGGGCGGCGGAGAGCACCTTCATACGGCGTCCGCCGTTCTTCGAAGACCTGCAGGCCGCGCCAGAGCCGCCACGCGACATCCGCGGCGCCCGCGTGCTCGCGATGTTCGGTGACATGCTGACGACCGACCATATCTCCCCGATCGGCGCGATTTCTTTGGCCACGCCGGCGGCGGACTATCTGCAATCGCTGGGCATCGGGCAGCGCGACTTCGTGAACTACGCGTCGCGGCGCAACAACCACGATGTGATGATCCGCGGCACCTTCGCGAACATCCGCATCCGCAACGAAATGACGCCACAGGCCGAAGGCGGCTATACGCGCCACTTTCCCGATGGGCGGCAGACGACCATTTTTGACGCCGCGCAACGCTATCGCAGCGAAGGAGTACCGCTGGTGATTGTCGCCGGCGCGGAGTACGGCGCCGGTTCTTCGCGTGACTGGGCAGCCAAGGGCACGCGCCTGTTGGGGGTGCGCGCGGTACTGGCCGAGTCTTTCGAGCGCATCCATCGCTCCAACCTCGTCGGCATGGGCGTGGTGCCCCTCCAATTCGAAAACGGCATTAACCGCAGGACGCTGGCGCTCGACGGCAGCGAACGCTTCGATATCGGCGGCTTCGAAGGCGCACTTGCGCCACGCACGAAGCACGCCTGCACCATCACCCGCAGCGACGGCAGACGCGAGTCGATCATGCTGCTGTCGCGTCTCGACACGACGCAGGACGTGGAATACTTCCGTCACGGCGGCCTGTTCAACCTCGCCATCCGCCGACGGCTACAGTGAGGGATCGTTGATGAACGCGCGAAAACAACTCAGGCAGCTCCTCTCCTCAACCCGCTACACCATCGTGCCCGGCGCCTACGACACCCTGACCGCGCGCCTCGTCCAGCTCGCCGGGTTCGACGCGGTGTATCTCACCGGCGGCGGCTACTCGCGCGCGAACGGCTATCCGGACGTCGGCTTGCTGACCATGACCGAGGTCGTCCAGTGGATTTCGCGCACGGTCGAAGCCGTCGAGATTCCGGTCATCAGCGACATGGACAGCGGCTACGGCAACGCACTGAACGTCGTGCGCGCCGTGCGCGAGTACGAAAAGACAGGGGTTGCCGCGTTTCATCTCGAAGACCAGATTTCCCCCAAGAAATGCGGCCACTACGAGGGCAAACAACTGGTGAGCAAAGGGGAGATGGTCGGCAAAATCAAGGCCGCCGTCGATACCCGCCGCGATGCGGACATGGTCATCATCGCGCGCACCGATGCCCGCGCGGTCGAAGGCCTGCAGGCCGCGCTCGATCGCATGAATGCCTACCTCGAAGCTGGCGCCGACGTTGGCTTCGTCGAAGCCCCGCAGAATGCGGAAGAACTGGCGGCGATCCCCCGCGCGATCAGCAAGCCTGCGCTGGCCAACATATTCGAGGGTGGGAAGACCCCGCCACTGCCCCGGCAGCAGCTCGAAGCGATGGGCTACCGGCTGGGCATCTACCCGTCGCAGACGCACCGCGCCGCCATCGCCGCCGCCAAGAAGGTGCTGGCGGTACTCAAGCGCGACGGCGACACGGCGGCGATCGAAGGCGACCTCGCCACGTTCATGGACCGTGAAGACGCGGTGAACAGCGCACACTGGCGCGCGCTTGAACAGCGCTACCTGAAGGACGCGTGAACATTCTTGAGATGGGACAGCGATGACCTGGAAACCCGAAGTCGACGAACTCCAGCAACGCCACGCCTGGGCGGACGCGCTGGGTGGTGAGGCCGCCGTTGCGCGCCACCACGAGCAGGGACGGCTCACGGTCCGCGAGCGTATCGGCAAGCTGCTCGACACCGGCTCGTTCCAGGAGGTCGGCAAGCTCACCGGCACCGCCGAGCGCGACGCCAACGGCAATCTCCAGCGCGTCGTGCCCGCCCCCTACGTCATGGGTCTCGGCAAGATCGACGGACGCCCGGTCGCCATCGGCGGCGAGGACTTCACCATCCGGGGCGGCACGAGTTCGAGCGGGCTGCGCCGCAAAGGCGGCCAGGGCGGGTTCGTCGAGGACCTTGCCTGCCAATACCGCATTCCCCTCATCAACCTGATCGACGGTGCGGGCGGCACGGTGACCTCGGCCAAAAAGCGCGGCTACACCGTGTTCCCTGGCATTCACGGCTTCGAGCGCGCCGTGGAGTTGCTCGGTCTCGTGCCGGTAGTGAGCGCCGTCATGGGCACGGCGGCGGGCGGTCCGGCCGGACGCGCCATCCTTTCGCACTGGTCGGTCATGGTGAAGGGCACCAGCCAGATCTTCGCCGCCGGCCCGCCGGTGGTCGAACGGTCACTGGGCGAGAAGGTCGACAAGGAGCAACTCGGCGGCGCCCACGTCGCGGTGGACATCGCCGGCACGGTCGACAACGTGGCCGCGAACGAGGCCGACTGCATCGCGCAGGTCAAACGCTTCCTTTCCTACCTGCCGCAGAACGTCTGGGAACTGCCGCCCACGGGGGCAGCCGACGATCCCGCCGACCGGCGCGAGGAAGCCCTGCTCTCCATCGTGCCGCGCGAGCGGCGCCAGCCCTACAACATGCGCAAGCTGGTATCGCTCGTCGTGGACCAGGATTCAATCTTCGAAATCCAGCCGACGTTCGGCCGCTCGGTGATCACCTGCCTCGCCCGCCTGCAGGGCCAGGTGGTCGGCATCGTCGCCAACAACCCGATGGTGCTGGGCGGCGCCATGGACGCGAAGGCCGCCCGCAAGCAGACGCACTTCATCGATCTGTGCGACACCTTCCACATCCCGCTGGTCTACTTCGTGGACGTGCCGGGTTTCATGGTCGGTACCGCCGCCGAGGCCGCCGCGACCCTGCGCGAAGGCATGCGCACGGTCCACGCCGGGCTCCAGGTCACGGTGCCGGCGATCACCGTCGTGATCCGCAAGTGCTACGGCATGGCCGGCATGGGCACCACCGACAAGAACGGCCTCGACCTCAAGATCGCCTGGCCGTCCGCCGAATGGGGCTCGCTGCCGGTTGAAGGCGGCGTCGCCGCCGCCTACCGGCGCGAGATCGAGGCCGCGCCCGATCCCGCGCGGCGCGTGCAGGAACTGGAGGCCGAACTGCGGCGGTATGCCTCGCCGGTCCTCACCGCCGAAGCCTTTGCCGTAGAGGACGTCATCGACCCACGCGAAACCAGACCTTACCTCTGCCGGTTCATCGCGGCGGCGCAAACTCGCCTTGCCACCAGCCTCGGACCCAAGTACAAATGCGGCGTCAGGCCGTGAAGAGCCACTGACGAACAACCACAACCCCGAGGAGGAAAACCATGAGAATCAGCATCGCTGCGGCGCTCGCCGCGTCCGCGTTCCTGTTGGCGCTGGCGCCTGTTGCCAACGCGCAGAAGCCGGAAGTCGACGACTTCAAGATCGCCCTCCAGTTCGGCATCGGCTACCTGCCGCTCACCATCATGAAGGCCAATGGCATCGTCGAGAAGCACCTCAAGGCTGCCGGGTTGCCGGACACGAAAGTCAGCTGGTCCACCCTGGGCGCAGGCGCGGCGGCGAACGACGCGCTGCTGTCGGGATCATTGCACATCGCCTCCGGCGGCGTGGCCCCGTTTCTCATCCTGTGGGATCGCACGCGGGGCAATCTCAACGTCAAGGCCGTGACCGCTCTGTCCTCGATGCCGATGTACCTGGTCACCAACAATCCGAACGTGAAGTCGATCCGGGACTTCACCGACAAAGACCGCATCTCCATGGCCGGCGCGGGCTCCTCGATCCACACGGTCGTCCTGCAGATGGCGGCGGCCCGCGAGTTTGGCGACGCGAACTTCAACAAGTTCAGCACGCTGTACCGCAACCTGTCGCATCCCGACGGGCTGGCGGCCTTCCTCTCCGGCAAGGAAGTCACGGCCTACTTCTCCTCACCGCCGTTCCAGTATGAGGCGCTCGAGAAACCCGGCGTGCGGCTGATCCTCAACTCGTACGATCTCTCCGGCGGCCCGGCGACTTTCCTCGTGACGTGGGCAACCAGCAGGTTCCGCGACGAGAACCCGAAGACCTATCAGGCATTCCTCAACGCCCACAAGGAAGCAACCGATTTCATCAACGCCAACAAACGTCAGGCGGCGGAGATTTATGTCCGCGAGTCCAAGGACAGGAGCGGCACCGAGGCCATCCTGAAACTGCTGAACGATCCCGAGATTCGCATCACCATGACGCCCGAGAAAACCCTGCCCATCGCGGACTTCATGAGCAAGACCGGCACGCTCAAGGGCAAGGCCGGCTCGTGGAAGGACCTGTACTTCCCCGAACTGCATAACCTGCCAGGCAGCTGATGGCCGGGCCTGACGAGAGCGCACCCCTGCTGGAGGCCAGCGGGGTCACGCTCCAGTACAAGACGAAGGACCACCTCGTCACCGCGACCTACCGGGTGAGCTTCAACATCCACGCGGCGGACCGCTTCATCATTCTCGGCCCGTCGGGCTGCGGCAAGTCCACGCTCCTGAAAGCCGCGGGCGGCTACCTGCAGCCGGTCGAGGGCGCGATCCGGCTCAACGGCCAGGCGATCAGCCGGCCGGGCTCCGACCGCGTGATGGTGTTCCAGGAATTCGACCAGCTCCTGCCCTGGAAAACGGTCAAGGAAAACGTGATGTTCGCGCTGACCGCGAGCGGCACCCTGTCCGGACGGCAGGCAGCGGAGCGCGCGCTGCACTACATCGACAAGGTCAAGCTCAGCGCCTTCGCGGACAGCTACCCGCACACGCTGTCCGGCGGCATGAAGCAGCGCGTCGCCATCGCCCGCGGCATGGCGATGGAGCCCAAGATCCTGCTGATGGACGAGCCCTTTGCGGCGCTCGACGCGCTGACCCGCCGCAAGATGCAGGAAGAACTGCTGCAGCTGTGGGAGGAGACCCGCTTCACCGTCCTGTTCGTCACGCATTCGATCCCGGAGGCCGTCGTACTCGGCAACCGCATCCTGCTCATGAGCCCGCACCCCGGACAGGTGAAGGCCGAACTCAACAGCGACGGCAACGACGCGGTGCGCGCGGACGGCCGCAGCCTTTCCGAGCACATCCACGACCTGCTGTTCGCCGACGACATCGAGGAGACCGCCCATGACCGCGCCTGAACCCGGCGCCGCCGCCCGCCCCGAGTTCGTACGGGACATCGGGCGCAGCGGCTTTGGCGTCGTCGAAAAGCCGCTGACCGCCTGGGAGCGGCTCTGGAACCAGAGCGCGGTACGCAAGACGCTGCTGCTGCTCGCCATGGCCGCCGTTTGGGAGGTGTATGCGACGCTGCTGAACAACCCGCTCCTGTTCCCGAAGTTCAGCGACACCCTCGTCGCCTTCTACGACGGGGTGGTGAAGGGCACGCTCCTGCAGCGCGGCTGGTTCTCGATCAAGGTGCTGCTCCAGGGCTATGTGGCCGGCCTGCTGCTGGCCACCCTGCTTACCGCCTTCGCCATCATGAGCCGCATCGGCAACGACCTGCTGGAAACCCTCACGGCGATGTTCAACCCGCTGCCGGCCATTGCCCTGCTGCCGCTGGCGCTGATCTGGTTCGGCCTCGGCAACGGCAGCCTCATCTTCGTGCTGATCCACTCGGTGTTGTGGGCGGTGGCGCTGAACACGCACTCGGGCTTTCAGTCCGTCTCGCAGACCCTGCGCATGGTTGGGCGCAACTACGGCCTGTCCGGCCCCCGCTATGTGCTGCACATCCTGATGCCGGCCGCGTTTCCCTCCATCCTGACGGGAATGAAGATCGGCTGGGCCTTCGCGTGGCGCACCCTGATCGCCGCCGAACTCGTCTTCGGGGTGTCCTCGGGCTCCGGCGGGCTCGGCTGGTTCATCTATGAAAACAAGAACCAGCTCGACATCCCGAACGTGTTCGCCGGGCTGTTCTCCGTGATCCTCATCGGCCTGCTGGTAGACGGCATCTTCCGCAACGTCGAGCGCCGCACCGTGCGCCGCTGGGGCATGCAGAGCTGAGCCCGCGCAACCACATCACACAGGACAACCGGTGGATACTGACCGCTACACTGACTGGATAGGCCGTCAGGAGAGCCGTGCCGATGTCGCCTCGGCCTGGCCGGTGGCGGCCATGACCGCCACGCTCGGCCGCGACGACCCGCCGCCGCGCGCCGGCGACCCGTTGCCGCACGGCTGGCACTGGCTCTACTTCCTCGACATCGCGCCCGCCGGCGAACTCGGCGAGGACGGCCATCCGCACCGCGGCGGCTTCCTGCCGCCGGTCGCGCTGCCGCGCCGCATGTGGGCCGGCGGCCGTATCGAGTTTCTGGCCCCGCTGCGCATCGCCGATGCGGTGCGGCGCGTATCGACGATCTGCAAGGTCGAAACCAAGTCCGGGAAAAGCGGCAACCTCGTTTTCGTGACGGTCGAGCACCAGGTGTTTGCCAACGACGTGCTCGCGGTGCGCGAGGAACACGACATCGTCTACCGCGACGCGCCCAAAACGGGCGCACCCCCGCCACGCCCGGCACCCGCTGAGCAAGCCGCGGCGACACCCGCTTGGCAACGCGAACTGACGCCCGACCCGGTGCTGCTGTTCCGCTTTTCCGCACTGACCTTCAACGGCCACCGCATCCATTACGACATCGACTACTGCCGCGACGTCGAGGGCTACCCAGGCCTGATCGTCCACGGCCCGCTGCAGACGCTGCTGCTGCTTGACCTGTGCCGGCGGCATTCGGCACGGCAGGTCCGGCGGCTCGAGTACCGGGCGCAAAGCCCCGTGTTCCACGGCCACCCGCTCGCCGTGTGCGGAGAACCCGCGGCGGACGGCGCATCAGCCCGCGTCTGGACCGCCGCCGGCAGCCGCGTTGCGATGCAGGGCACCGCCACGTTCTAGGGAAACACAGGGCAACGGCCCGCTGGTACTCCCCTCCTTCGCAAGGTGGGGTGACCCGCAGGGCCGAGGTGGTCAAGCGCAGAGCGCACCCCTTTACCTCCCCGTCGCTTCCCGCCACCCCTGCTCGGTGAGGCGGGGAGTGATTTTGACGCGCAGTAAGTCACGCGCGAAGCCTGTAACTCGTTGAGCGGACGGCGAAACGGGGCTATAGTCCCGCGCATGGCCGATCCCGCTCCGAAAGTTTCCGCCGTACCGGCGCCCGCGCCGGTCGCAGCTTCCCCCAAGCCCGCGCTCGCCGCCACGCTCAGCCCGTCGCAAGTGGCCGCCGGTGCCGGCGACGGCAAAGACCGCCTGCTCTCCCTCGAAGGCATCCTAGCCGACCTCGTGGCCGACGGCCTGGTCGCCAAGGACGTTGCCGACAAGCTCGCCGCCGACCGGCGCTTCGCCAGCAACAAGCTGCACCCGCTAATAGTCATCGCGGAGCAGAAGTGGAAGGACCCCAAGAACCCGCGCAAGACCCTGCTGGTCGACCCGCTCACCGAGTGGCTCGCCGGCAAGGTGAACATGGAATACGCGCACGTCGACCCCTTCAAGGTCGACTTCGCGGCGGTGACCAAGGTCATGTCGTCCGCCTACGCGTCGCGCTACAAAATCCTCCCCATCGGCGTCACCGCCGGCACCGCAACCATCGCGACCTGCGAGCCCTTCGTGCGCGAATGGGAAGCACAGCTCAAACAGATGCTGCGCCTCGACATCAAGCGCGTCATCGCCAACCCCGAGGACATCGACACTTACGTCGTCGAGTTCTACAACCTCGCCCGCTTCGTCAAAGGCGCCTCCGAGAAGGACAAGGGCGCCTACAGCTCGATCACCAACTTCGAGCAGCTCGTACAGCTCGGCAAGAGCGGCAAGCTCGAGGCCACCGACCACCACATCGTCAGCATCTGCGACTGGCTGTTCAACTACGCCTTCGAGCAACGCGCGAGCGACATCCACATCGAGCCGCGCCGCGACGTCGGCAACGTGCGCTTCCGCATCGACGGCGTGCTGCATCAGGTCTACCAGATCCCCACCGTCGTCATGGCAGCGATGACTAGCCGCATCAAGCTGCTCGGCCGCATGGACGTGGTCGAAAAGCGCCGCCCGCAGGATGGCCGCATCAAGACCATCACGCCGGAAGGCGGCGAGGTCGAACTGCGGCTGTCCACCATGCCGACCGCCTTCGGCGAAAAACTGGTGATGCGAATCTTCGACCCGGAGGTGCTGGTCCGCGACTTCTCCGAACTCGGCTTCACCGAAGAGGACAGCAAGAAGTGGAACGACATGATCGCCAAGCCCAACGGCATCATCCTCGTCACCGGCCCCACCGGCTCCGGCAAGACCACCACTATCTATTCCACGCTCAAGCTACTGGCGACGGCCGAAGTCAACGTCTGCTCGGTGGAAGACCCGATCGAGATGGTCGAGCCCGCGATCAACCAGATGCAGGTGCAGACGAATATCGGCGTCACCTTCGCCACCGGCATCCGCACGCTGATGCGCCAGGACCCGGACATCATCATGGTCGGCGAGATCCGCGACCTCGACACCGCCGAGATGGCGATCCAGGCCTCACTGACCGGCCACCTCGTGCTGTCCACGCTGCACACCAATGACGCGCCATCCACCATGACGCGGTTGCTCGACCTCGGGGTGCCCTACTACCTGATCAATTCCACCATCCTCGGCATCATGGCGCAGCGCCTGATCCGCACGCTGTGCCCGCACTGCAAGGAACAGCAGCCGCTCGATGAATCGTCGTGGGAAATGCTGTGCGCGCCGTGGAAGGCCGCCAAGCCCGAGTTCGTCTACGGCGCCAAAGGCTGCCTCGAATGTCGCAACACCGGCTACATGGGCCGCATGGGCATCTACGAGACCATGATCATGACGCCGAACCTGCAGAAGCTGATCACGCCCGAAACCGATCTCGAAGTCCTGCGCGAGGCCGCCTTCCGCGAAGGCATGAAACCGCTGCGCATCTCCGGCGCGCTGAAGGTGGCGGCGGGGCTCACCACCATCGATGAAGTGGTGAAAGTCGCGCCGCCGATTGGCGGCGATCGGCGCAAAGGGCGATAGCCCCTGATGTGCTGAAAAGCGAGAGGCGATAGACGAAAGAGGAGAGAAGAAAAAACGTCGGTCGTGCGCTTAGCCCTCGTCTATCGTCTATCGTCTTTCCTCTCTCGCCTTTCCAGGAACGAGCGCCAGCGAGAGATACCGCGTGCCCGGCAACCGGTTCTCGTAATACGCCGCGCATTCCGTAAACCCCAGCGCAGCATAAAGCCGCCCCGCCTCTGCCATCTGCGGAAGCGCATCCAGCACCATCTCCTGATAGTCCGACGCCCGCGCAAACGCGATCGCGCGCACAGTTGCCGGCCTAGGCCCCGCCCACGTCCTGCGGGCCGCAACATACAGCCGCTTCATCTCGCAGCGCCCGGTGTCGAGCGGCCGGACGCCGACGCAGCCGAGCGTCTCGCTGCCAGCGCATGCCAGCAGCAGGGTTCCGCGCGGCGGCGCGTAGGCGCCCCGGGGTGTGGCAAGTTCCTCCTCGAAACCCTGGAAGCCGAGATCAACACCGAGGACGCTCTGGTACTCGCGGAACAGACGGCGGACGTCATCGCTGCCACCGGGAAATGCGGATTCGTACTGGATCAATGCCGTTGTAGTTTTGAGTAACGTAGAGCTAACCGGGGCGCGCAGCCTTTGCGCGCGTCCGCGTTGAGCGCCGGGTTATGCGTGATGTTTTCTCGGCCAGAATAAGTAGCCCGGCAAGGGCTTCATTCACGGCTTTAGAAGTTGGAAACGCCTTGGCGATTGCCGGCTCTAACAAGGCGACGGAAGTTCCCGCAGCCACTTCTGCATAGAACTTTCCCCTTTCCAACTTTGTGAAGTCAGACCGTTTGTATTCGGACCGCATCTCGTCTTTATCCTTCTTCATATAATTTCCTTTCGCCGCGCGTCATGCGGCGGGCAGTAATAATTCGAATTGCACTCGGTCGGTACGTATGCGAAACGGCAAGCAGACGTCCCAAGCGTGATATTCCAAAGGAAATATA